>OHGQ01000310.1_pt1 | contig 29683 bp, 27 predicted proteins | sample 1567811 | NCBI WGS metagenome assembly OHGQ01 (sample SAMEA3879576, study PRJEB24766) | human gut metagenome | biome: human-associated habitat; feature: feces | place: USA | collected 1985/1987 | reverse complement strand
GGCTGAACCGTATCGGGATGTACTGGGGTAATCGTAATGACCGCCAGTGGAACGAAGGGTATCAGGAAGCGAAGCGCTACTTTGATGCCCATGGAGACTTGAACGTCCCGGCAGAATATGTGTCACCGGGCGGTTACAACCTCGGGAATTGGGTCAAGCGGCAGCGGTATACCCGCCATAATCCCGAAAAAAGCTGCGCTGTTCTGACAGAGGAGCGTATTGCAAAGCTGGATGCCATCGGGATGCGGTGGGAAACCAGAAATCCGAAATCTCAAAAATCATATCTCAAATTAAAAGAAAAGGTAGAACCTGCAAAAGCAGGATGATAGTGTGAGGAAAATATGGAAGAATTGAATTACCACGTTGATTTTGGACCGTTTTATGTTCATTTGACCCAGAAGCAGAAACGATACCTTGCGGTGAGGTCTGTAATTGACCGCATTCTGGCGGCGCTGGCGCTGATTGTACTTTCCCCTTTGTTTTTGGTGGTGAGCGTTGCACAGAAGATCAGCGCACCGGACGAACCAATTTTCTTTTTACAAAAGCGGGTAGGCAGAGGCGCACATTGCTTTAATATCATCAAGTTCCGGACGATGAAGAGCTCTGCACCGAAGAATGTGGCGACTGGTGATCTGGAAAGTCCGGAGACGTACATTTCCCGACTGGGACGCTTTCTGCGTGATACCAGCATTGATGAGTTGCCGCAGTTTGTCAATGTGGTGCGTGGGGAAATGAGCCTCATCGGTCCTCGTCCGTTGGTGTATACCGAACGTGAGATTCGCTTCCTGCGGCGTTGGTACGGCGTGTATCAGGTGACGCCGGGTATTACCGGCTGGGCGCAGATCAACGGTCGGGACACGGTGGATGTGTACGACAAAGTCTACTATGACCGGGAATACGTCCAGAATGTCAGCCTGAAATTTGACCTGAAGGTTATTTGGAAAAGCATTCAGGTCGTGCTGGGCCGCAAGGGTGTTGTGGACGGAAAAATTGACCCGGAGTTCCGGAAGGAAAGCATTGTGATCCTACGGGAGAGCAAAGTGGTGAAGGATATAGAAGCAGGCGACTGCAAGGGAATTTCAAATGGAGCAATAGTATGAAAATCTTGGTTGTATGTCAACACTATTGGCCAGAGCCATATCCGCTGACCGATATTTGTGAGGCACTTGTCCAACGAGGACATATAGTCGATCTTGTGACGGATGTACCAAACTATCCAATGGGCGAAACCTATTCGGGGTATGAAAAAGGAAAACGACGTGAAGAAATCCACAATGGTGTGCATATCATCCGATCCTTCACGATTCCACGCAAGCACAATGCCGTATTTCGTCTATTAAATTATTATAGTTATGCGTGGTCCTCCTCCTTACTTGTCAAAAAGTTGCCGGATGATTACGACGTGGTGTTCACCAATCAGACCTCACCAGTCATGATGAGTAGCGCAGCGTTTGCATATGCAAAGAAAAATCACAAAAAAGTAGTGATGTATTGCATGGATTTGTGGCCTGCTTGTTTGGCTGCAGGTGGTGTTTCGGAATCTTCGCCCTTGTATAAGTTTTTTGGTGCTGTGTCCAAAAGATTATATAACAAGCCGGATCGAATCCTGATTACCTCACAGATGTTCAAGGATTATCTCGTTCAGCAACATGGTGTGGAAGAGCAGAAAATTGAGTATTTGCCGCAATATGCGGCAGCACAGTTTGATGAAGTTGAGCAAATTCAAAATGAAAAATCAACGATTGATTTAATGTTTGCTGGCAACATCGGCGCAGCGCAAAGTCTGGAAACGGTACTGAAAGCAGCAGAAATTCTTCGCGAAGAAAGTAACTTGCGGTGGCATATCGTGGGGGATGGCTCCGAACTTGATAACCTCAAAAAAATGGCTGAAGAAAAAAATCTGAGGAATGTCATTTTTTATGGACGGAAACCATCGGATGAAATGCCACAGTATTATGCAATGGCAGATGCGATGCTTGTGACATTGACTGCTGATCGGTTTATTTCGCTGACCCTTCCAGGAAAAGTGCAGACCTATATGGCAGCAGGCAAGCCAATAATCGGTGCGGCAATTGGAGAAATTCCAAATGTGATTGATGCGGCAAAATGCGGGTACTGTGCAAATGCTGAAGATGCAAAGGGCCTAGCAGAAGCTGTGCTTAAGTTCATTGCGAATGAAAACCGAAAGCAGCTAGGTGAAAATTCACGAGCATATTACGAGCAGCATTTTACGCGTGATATGTTCATGAATCATCTTGAGAAGGAACTGAGATGCTATGGGTATAAGAAGGAAGGAGCAACGGCATGAATAAAAATCTCCTGCGTGCGCCAATTGAGTTGGCAAGCCGATTCAACAAAAACACTGAAACTCAAACTGCTTCTTATCGTAGCGATTTTATGCGTGATCGTGACCGTATTATGTACTGTAATGCGTTCCGTAGACTGGATGGGAAAACGCAGATCTACCTGATCGGAAGCGATGATCACCGCAGAAACCGGTTGACCCACACGTTGGAGGTTGCTCAGATTGCGCGTACGATTTCGCAGGCTTTGGGCTTGGATGAAGACTTGACCGAGGCTATTGCACTTGGACACGATTTGGGACATACGCCGTTTGGTCATGCGGGCGAGCGGGAGTTGAACCAGATCATGAAGCCGGGCAGCACCGTGAAAATTCCGGAATCGCCACTTTACAAGGAAAACCATGACGGTTACAAAATCTGCGAAAAAAGGCTGAAAAAGCCATTGTACGGATTTAAGCACAATCTTCAAAGTGTCCGTGTGGCAGCGCGTCTGGAAAATGGCTACGGTGACAGTGGCTTGAACCTGACCAATTACACTCTTTGGGGAATGATGCATCACTCAAAGTTGGCATACGGCGATGAGGATGGAAGCCCCAATTACTGTGAAATCTTCAATAAGGATCTCGAAGTGAAGGACGGTCATCAAGCGTGGTCGTTTGAGGGCTTTGTAGTGGAACAGGCAGATGAAATTGCACAGTGGCATCACGATTTGGAAGATGCACTGAGAAGTGGAGCGATGTCGGCTAAAGCAGTATGCAGCAAAATCAAAGAGATATTGATTACGATTATGAGCGAAAGCGATTTGCGTTGTTTTGAAGAAATGGAACGTGATGCAGAACAGGAAAATTACGATCAGAAGCGTTTTATTACACTGGCATCCAAGGTTGTTGTAAACACATTGGTTACCCGCATTGTGACCTGCTCTAACCAAAATCTCCTGAAACTCTCGACAGATAATAAACTAAATGAAAATATCCGCCTCAACTTTTTCCGGGAACACACAGGAGACGAGGATGATATCAAAAACGCAATCGCGTTTGATGTGTATAGCGATGTGGATAACAAGAAAACAAAAAAACAACTAAAAAAATTCGGTGATGCGATTCGAACCGAGATCCACCATTCGCCTGAAGTGGAGCGAATGAATGCAAAAGGTCAGTACATTATCCGCAAGCTATTTCAGGCATACGCAACACATCCCCAGCAGTTGCCGGATATTTCTATTGTTCAGTTTATGGTGGAGACGCATGAGAAAAATAGCCTGTCGGGGGCAAATTATCCCGATATGGTATCTGCATACAAATTGAGCTCTGGCCAAGTCAGAACTGATTTTGACAAGTTCTGGAATGGTGAAAAAGGCAATACAGATAGTAAAGACTTTTCTGTCCGTGTCTGCATGATGCGCAAGATTTGTGACCACATCGCTTCCATGACGGATCATTACGCAGTGGAAGAATATGAAAAATTGTATGGGTGAGAAATGAAGGTTTTATTTATCAATTCAGTATGCGGCATCGGTAGCACTGGCCGCATTTGCACGGATCTTGCACAGCAACTGGAAGCCGAAGGCAACGAGGTCAAAATCGCCTATGGCCGCAAAGGTACTGTACCGGAGCAGTTTCAGAAATATGCAGTGCGTATTGGCACAGATTTTGACTGCAAGATGCACGCGATTCAGACACGGCTGTTTGATACGCATGGCTTTGGCTCCAAGCACGCGACCAAAGAATTTTTAAAGTGGGCTGAGGAATACAAACCAGACCTGCTGTGGCTGCACAATTTGCATGGCTACTACATCAACGTGGAGATGCTGTTCGATTGGATCAAAAAGCATCCTGAAATGCAGGTGAAATGGACGCTGCATGACTGCTGGGCCTTCACTGGCCATTGTTCGCACTTTACCATGGTAAAGTGCGAGCAATGGAAGAGCCATTGTTCGTACTGCTCTCAGCTTCGCCGCTACCCGGCTTGCTTCGCAATGAGTTCTGTCAGTAAGAATTTTGAGCGCAAGCGCAAGGCTTTTACCGGGGTAAAAAATATGACCCTTATCACCCCCAGCAAGTGGCTTGCCGATTTGACCCGCCAGAGTTTTCTGAAAGAGTATCCCGTCGAGGTGCATTACAACACCATTGATACCAGCATTTTCAAGCCAACCCCCAGCGACTTCCGTGAGCGCTATGGCTTACAGGATAAGATCATTGTGCTGGGCGTTGCTAATGTCTGGGAGGATCGCAAGGGACTGTTTGACTTTTATAAGTTGGCAGAGATGCTGGACGATCGGTACGCTATTGTTCTGGTAGGATTGAGCGAAAAACAGATCAAAGAGCTACCGAAGAATATCAAAGGTATCCAGCGTACTAACAGTCCGCAGGAACTGGCCGCGATTTATACGGCGGCGGATGTGTTTGTGAATCCGACTTATGAGGATAATTATCCGACGGTTAATCTGGAAGCACAGGCCTGTGGGACGCCTGTTATTACTTATGATACGGGTGGGTGTAGAGAGACAATACATACAGATAGTGCAAAAGTAGTTGAAGCAGGAAATGTCGAAGGACTATATAAGGAGATTACTATACGATGAATCGAATCGCAAAAATCATTTTGAAAATCCCTATCCGGGGGGGGGTAGGAAAGGCATTTAATTTGTTGAATTTTGGCGGGTTTATGCGATATTCTGTCTGGTATTATAGGCGTCTTGGTATAAAAATTGAAGGTGCAATTACATATATTTGCCCAGACGTATATTTTGACTCAGCAGATTACTCAGCGATTACTATTCAAACTGGTGTAACGATAAGCAGAGAGGTCCTTTTTCTGGTTCATGACTATTCTGTTCATACGGCAATGGTCAATGTTGGATGGAATGCACCTAAAGGGAAAACAGCTCATTTTATTAAGCCCATAAAGGTTGGGAAAGACTCTTTTGTTGGGGCCAGAGCAACCTTACTGCCAGGAACAGAGATAGGCGAAAACTGTATTATTGGTGCTGGAAGTGTTGTCAAAGGAAAAATTCCGGATAATAGCATCGTAATAGGAAACCCTGCAAGAGTAATTGGAAATACGAAAGATTGGGCAAGAAAAAAGCTTGAAATAAAGGATTGGGTGTTGTAACTGTATGAACAAAATTCGAGTCATGTTTGCAATGGGAGGCAGCATGAAAAGAGCTGGCGCAGAAACCATGATTATGCAATATCTGCGTCAACTGGTAAAAGATGATAGATTTGAATTTTCAATTCTTGTTCACGGATATGATAAGGGCGACTATGATGACGAGATTGCAACATTTGGTGTCCCAATCTATCATGTTCCAGTAAGAGGAAAGCATCCACTGATCTATACACATGAGGTCAAAAAAGTCCTTAAGACTCATCCGGTTGATATTATTCATTGCAATATGGACTCGGCATGCGGAGATTTTTTAGCAATAGCAAAGGAATGTGGGATACAGCACAGAATAGCACATTCGCATACAACAAAGTTTCAAGCTCAAAAGGGAATAAAGAAGCTGATTGGGGAGTGTTCTAAAAGAAAAATACATAAGGTTGCAACTAGAAGGTTAGCGTGTTCTCAAAAGGCTGGGCAATGGTTGTTTGAAGGTGACTCCTTTGAGATTATAAATAATGCGATTGATTTAAGTGTTTACCTTCCTTGTGAAGAAATCCGTCAAAAAAAACGGAAGGAACTAGGAATTTCGGATGATACATTTGTAATAGGTCACGTTGGCCGTCTTTGCTATGAAAAAAATCACAGGTTTTTACTTCAAGCTTTTATGCAGTTGAAAGCGAGACGACCCAATTCGAAACTTCTATTGGTGGGGTCTGGAAATTTAACAGATGAAATCAAGGCATATGCAATAGAACTCGGAATTTCTTATGATGTGATGTTTTTGGGCTTGCGTTCAGATATACCAGAATTAATGCAAGCCATGGATTGCTTTGCACTTCCCTCGCTTTTTGAGGGATTGCCGGTTTCGGGCATTGAGGCGCAGGCTGCTGGGCTTCCGTGTTTTTTTGCAGATACGATTACACCTGAAATTTGCATGACTAATTATGCAAAGCGACTTCCGCTCGATGATATAGGTGAGTGGGTGAATGCTTTGAATCAGATACCGGATAAGAAAAATGCTAGGGAGGCACAAGCCAAACTGAGAGAAAAAGGATACGATATTGAATGCGAAGCACATCAGTTGGCAGAATGCTATTTGAATGCTTATGCTGAAAGTCAATATATTAGGAGTTAATTATTGTGCTAAAAGTCGGTAAAACTAAATTTATGATGGTAGTGCTCTTTTGTGGGCAATTACTTGTAAATTTGATGTTAATAGCGTATAGAGTCGATTTTAGCTATACGCAGATGTCGGTTCTTGCAATAACAGAGACGGTCATTGATATTATAGTTCTGAAAACCATCTGTAGTTTTCCGGTTGTTTCGATTCCCAATATTTTTGCGTTTTTCTCGCTTATGTTTCACTGTGGACAACTCATAAAAGAAGGATTTAATATTGAAGGTACTGTGCCATTGCCGTTTGAGTACTATGGAGACGCAATGACAATTCAAAAGTCTTTTACCTTTTTCCTCCTCTCACAAACAGTTTATTTTATTGCAGTGGGAATTTCATGTGGTAAATTACAAAAAGAAAAAAAAGTAAATAAGAGACAAGCGGATATATCAGTATATGGAAAAATTTTAGTGCTAATCGGTGTGATTCCCCGTCTGTACATTGACATTCTCTCACTTGTCGGAGCAAGAGCTAATGGGTATGAAGGAGTTTATTCAATCTATTTTCCACAGGCAATTCAAAGCATTGCTTTCTTTTTTGATGCTGGTTTATTTTTCCTTTTATATGCTCAGACGGACAGAAGAAAACAGAAATTTTACCTTGTTGCGGTAATTGTATATAAGTGTATTATGATGTCAACAGGTGCGCGGCAAGATAAGGTAGCTTTTCTTCTGGTATGGTTATATGTTTACTTCTTTATTATAAACAAAATCACAGTGAAAAAGCTTGCACTATTAGTAGTTGTCTGCATTGCAGGTTTTATGTTTGTTAGTGCTATTGGAACGATACGTGTTAATGATACCGTAAGTCTCTCGCAAACACTTTCACTTCTTCAAAGTGGTACGATGAACAATGTTATCGGAGGTGCGTTAGGGGAGTTCGGATCAGCATTTGATACATTAGAGGTGGCAATAAAGTATACACCATCTGAGATTCCGTTTGGATGGGGTAAAAGCTATGTTGCTGGCTTATTATCAATTATTCCGCTTCTGGTCAATCAAATCCCTTCATTAGCCAAGGCGGTTATATTTGTTAATCAACTTCCAAAGCATGTGACTTTTGCTCTGGGTGGGTCATTTCTTGGAGAACTCTTTTATAATTTCTCATGGTTTGGTATCATTGGTAGTTCTGTAGTGGGTGCATTTATAACAAAATTGCATAATGGCATAGTGGATGATTCGAGCTGTGATATTTTTTATAAAGCATGGTATTCGATTTTAGCGACAGCAATGATACTTTTTGTGCGCGGCTATTTTACGGATATGATGCAAAAATTAGTGTGGACATATATTGCTATATATATTATTCGAATGTATTTAGCAAAACGCGAAACTGGAAAGGATATAAAATAGGATGTTAAGTGTAATTGTTCCGGTTTATAATGCTGAAAAGTATCTGGAAAAGTGCATTGAGAGCATATGCCAACAGACATATCGAGATCTTGACATCATTTTAATAGATGATGGCTCTCAAGATCAAAGCGGAGCAATATGTGACCAATTTAAAGCGATAGATGGTCGTATTCGGGTCTTTCATAAAGAAAATGGAGGCGTTTCATCTGCACGAAACAGGGGATTGGATGTTGCTCAAGGAGAATATATAACATTTATTGACTCAGATGATTGGATCAATCCGGATTTGCTTGAACGACTTATGGCGCAAATTGGTCAGGCGGATATGGCTGTTGGTGGATATACTACTGTAAGTAAAGCAGGTAACGTGGAACAGAAATATAAAGATGAAAGCCTGACATTTCCAGAATGTGTGTGTTCAAAATTTGATGAGCTGTACGCCAACAATTTCTTCAATGCTCCTTTTGCCAAAATCTATAAGCGTAATATTCTTGGAACACAGCGTTTTGATTCATCTGTTGCCCTTGGAGAAGATTTCCTTTTCAATTTGGAATATCTTTCAAAATGTCACGAAGTGAAAACCGTAAGTGTTATAAGTTATTTTTATAACTGCATGAATGTGGGGGCGGCGACAAAAAAATTGAGAGAAAATGATATTGAACAAATCTATTTTCTCTATCAAGCTGGAAGAAATTTTTTGTGTAAATATTATCCGAATACAGGTGAAAGCGTGGAGTTGAAGAAACGATTTTGCCTGAACGGAATTAACTTAATCCAGCTTATATGTTATTCGGATAAGTCCCAAATCGAAAAGTCTAAGTTGGCAAAGAAATTGCTGACAAATGACGAGTTTATTAAAGCGTGTAATAAAGATTATTCACTGCCGAAGAGGTATGATATTCCGAGAAAACTTTGTGCCAACGGAAGCTGGAATTTACTTCAGGTGTTCTTTGTAATTAAAAAGAAACTGAGCACTGTGAGAGGGAGCTGATATTTTGAAAGTCGGTATTTTGACCTTTTACTATAACAATGATAATTTTGGTGGGCAACTTCAAGCAAGGGCATTAGTTCGTGCAGTTAGTAACATTAAGGACGTAGAAGCAGAACAGATTCCATATGATTACTTGCGCAGTTGGCAAAAGCTTTCCTATAAAATACGTATGCTAAAATCAATCGGTCAGGCGTTTTCAGGCGGGATAATCAACGGGTTCGAGTTCGTTGGTTCAAGACTCAAGGCACAAAAGGCATTAGGTGATAATGCGGTACTTGAAGACAAACTGAAAGATAAGCTTGAAAAACGGAAAAGTGCATTCTATGAATTCTACACTGAAACACCGCATAATAATGAAATCTTTGATAACGACACGATTGAAAAATGTGTGTCGGAATATGATTGCTTTATATGTGGTGGAGATCAAATTTGGAATGATTGGAGCGACTGGTTTATCTATAATGCGCTCGACAATTTCTGCTTGAAATTTGTTCCTCCGACTATACAAAAATTTTCCTATGCCCCAAGCGTTCCATTGACAAAAGTGCGTCCTGTGTTCATTAAGAGGTTATCCAAGAATATCAGGAAACTTGATGCGGTTTCGGTGCGAGAAAGTAGTTCGATTTCTGTTTTTGATAAAGAGACCGAAAAAAGGGTGCTTGTGGTTGCGGATCCTGTTCTTTTGCTTAATCGGGAACAGTGGGACAAAGAATCACACCCAGTTGATGTTCACGAAAAATATGTGTTCTGCTATCTGTTGGGTGATGGGGTGGATACTAGAACCGCTGCAGAAAAGTATGCAATAAGAATCGGTTGCAAACTTGTCACGGTGCCGCATATTGTCAATGTCAACCCACAGGATGAAAAATTTGGGGACATTCAGGATTTTACTTCCGGTCCAGCAGAGTTTTTGAGCCTAATCCGAGATGCGGAGGTCGTTGTGACAGATTCTTTTCACGCAACTGTTTTCAGCATGATTTATCATAAACCGTTTTATGTTTTAGAGCGAATCACAAAAGTAAGTGGCGGCTCTATGAGCAGTAGACTGACAGATTTTATGGTAGAGTATAAATTGGAAGAACAAAGCATCACAGCAGAACAATTAAGCATGACCGAAGTGATTCCACAAATTGATTATAGCAAATCAGATGAAATCTGGATGCACCGCCGCTCTGAATCTTATGAGTACCTGAAAAACAATCTCCAAAAGAAACAATGAGGATACAGTGTTGAAAAACCAATTAAAAGCAGGTGTTATTCTTTCGTATATTTCCACAGGGTTGAACATGCTGATTCAGTTGTTCTATACCCCAGTCATGATTCGGCTACTGGGGCAAAGTGAATATGGTCTGTACACCCTTGTAGGGAGCGTTGTCAGCTATCTGAGTTTATTCAGCCTTGGCTTTACAGGCGCGTATCTTCGGTTTTATTCTCAGCGGAAGGCCAGGAATGATATCGACGGGATCGCACAGCTGAATGGAATGTTTCTGACGTTATTTTTGGCAATGTCGGTCATGGCTTTTCTTTGTGGGATGGTGCTTGTCCAGTTTCCAAGACAGCTGTTTGGAGCAAATCTTACAGAGTCCGAGTTAAGTACAGCACAGATATTGATGGCAATCTTGGTTGTTAATATCGCGTTGACATTTCCATCCGGACTTCTGGATTCCATAGTAAGTGCACATGAGAAATTCCTTTTTCAGCGAATCGTGACATTGGTAGGCGTTTTGTGCAACCCGCTTCTTGCTTTGCCACTTATGCTGATGGGATTTGGGTCAGTTGCAGTAGTAAGCGTCACGACATTCATCACCATTTTGAAGCTTGTCGTGAATGTGTTCTATTGCCTGAAAATATTACACATACAATTTTTCTTCCGGGGATTCGACTTCCATATTCTGAAAGAAATCGCAGGGTTTAGCTTTTTCTTGTTTCTGAACATGATTATAGACCAGATAAACTGGTCTGTGGATAAGTTCATTTTAGGCCGTGTTTCTGGAACCAGTGCGGTTGCGGTTTATGGCGTTGGCGCGCAAATCAACTCATTGGTGATTACATTTTCGACAGCTATATCTTCCGTATTCGCTCCGCGTGTAAATTGTATTGCGGCTGAAAATTCAGAGAATCGAAATCAGAAATTCACAGAATTGTTTACGCGCGTTGGACGAGTTCAATATTTGATACTGATGCTGATTCTGTCCGGCTTTGTTGTTTTTGGAAAGTTCTTCATCACAGATATTTATGCTACGCAGGAATATGCTCAGGCATATCCAGTTGCCTTACTTTTGGTTGTGCCGGCTTTCATCCCTTTGATTCAGAATTTAGGAATAGAAATCCAGCGATCGGTAAACAAACATAAGATCCGCTCCCTTATTTATTTTATGATGGCACTATTGAACGTATTTATCAGCATCCCGCTGGCAAAGGAATTCGGTCCTATCGGTTCGGCTCTCGGAACTGCTATTGGGCTAATCATCGCAAATGGGATCATTATGAACATCTATTACCAAAAGGGCATCGGAATGGACATGCGATATTTCTGGCGGAACATAGTTTCGCTTTCCAAAGGAATGATTATTCCTACACTGTTTGGATGCTGGATTATGCGCTCTATAACATTTGACAATTACATTCTTTATCTTGCGATGATAATTTTGTATAGCGCGATATATGGCCTGAGCATGTGGTTTTTGGGGATGAATAATGAGGAAAAGGCACTTGTAATCCAGCCAATTCAGAAATTGATAAGAAGAGGGCGATGATGATGAAATGATAGAAATAGGAAACAAACAAAACTGTTGTGGATGTGCGGCCTGCACACAGGCTTGCCCGAAGCATTGCATCACAATGGTTGAAGACGCCGAAGGATTCTTGTATCCCGATGTTGAACTCGAAAAGTGCGTTGACTGCAATATGTGTCAGCGCGTATGCCCCATGTTAAATAAAACTGATGAGGATGCCCCGTACACAAAAGCATACGCTGCATACAATCTGGATGAAAAAGAGCGACTGCAAAGTTCTTCAGGAGGCGTTTTTTCACTTCTTGCAAAGCAGGTATTAAGAGAAGGTGGTGTAGTGTATGGGGCTGCAATGTCAGAAGATTGCACGTCAGCTTGCCATATTAAGGCTGAATCACCGGACGATCTGGTAGCACTGCGAGGAAGCAAATACATACAAAGCAGTACAGAAGGCGTATATCAACAAATCAAAAATGAACTTGACAACAGGCGAAAAGTGCTGTTTTCGGGAACTCCATGTCAAATTGCAGGGCTGAAATCTCTATTGAGAACAGATTATGAAAATCTGCTGTGCGTTGGCGTTATATGCCATGGCGTACCGAGTTCCAAAATATGGAGAAAATATCTTAGCTATCGCGAAAATCGCGCGGGCGCATCCGCGCGGCGAACATTTTTCAGACATAAATATTATGGCTGGAAAATGTTCGCCGTACTATTTGAGTTTTCAAATAGTACGGCGTACAAACAAATCCTTTACAAGGATTTGTTTATGCAGATGTTTTTGCAAAACATCTGTCTCCGCCCGTCTTGCTATTCGTGCCACTTCAAAGGTCTGCATGAACTCGCAGATATTTCATTGGCAGATTTTTGGGGTGCGGAGAATGTTTGTCCTGAACTAGATGATGACAAAGGCCTTTCTCTAGTTCTTGTACACACTCCAAAAGGAAATGAGCTTTTTCAGGAAATCAAAGGAACAATGATTTCAAAAGAGGTTGATTTTCAACAAGCGGCTTTGCAAAATCCGGCAATATTCGAGTCCTGTACAGAACCTATAAACCGAGATTCTTTCATGAATGATATGGATGCGCTTACCATTAAACAGTTGGGGGCAAAATACCTTAAGAAGAAGTCTATTGTGCTTCGAATTCGTATTTGGATATCCGTTAATATCAAAAAAAGATTACAAAAAGCATTAAGGAAGGAATAACAAAAATGTCTGCATTTGATAACGCAACCCTTATGATCACTGGTGGTACTGGTTCTTTTGGCTCTACCGTTCTGAAGCACTTCCTGGATTCCGATTTGAAGGAAATCCGCATCTTCTCCCGTGACGAGAAGAAGCAGGACGATATGCGCCATGAGCTTCAGGCCAAGCACCCTGACACTGCCAAGAAGGTGAAGTTCTACATCGGCGATGTCCGCAATCCCCAGTCCATCCGTGACGCCATGCCCGGTGTTGACTACATCTTCCACGCTGCTGCTCTGAAGCAGGTTCCTTCCTGCGAGTTCTTCCCCATGCAGGCGGTTCAGACCAACATCATCGGCACTGACAATGTCCTTCACGCTGCTATTGATGCCGGGGTCAAGCGTGTTGTCTGTCTGTCCACCGATAAGGCTGCCTATCCCATCAACGCCATGGGTATCTCCAAGGCTATGATGGAGCATGTCATCTACGCAAACGCCCGTGTGGCAGCTGAGCGGGGCGGCACGACCATCTGCTGCACCCGTTATGGCAACGTCATGTGCAGCCGTGGTTCTGTCATTCCGCTGTTCATTGACCAGATCAAGGCTGGCAATCCCATCACCATCACCGACCCCAACATGACCCGCTTCCTGATGAACCTGGACGAAGCTGTGGATCTGGTCTTGTTCGCTTTCCAACATGCAAATCCCGGTGATTTGTTCATCCAGAAGTCTGATGCTTCCACCATCGGCGATTTGGCAAAGGCAGTCCAGCAGTTGTTTGGTGATACCGGTACGAACATCATCGGCACTCGTCACGGCGAGAAGCTGTTCGAGACCCTGATGACCCGTGAGGAGCGTCTGCGCAGCCAGGATATGGGTCACTACTTCCGTGTTGCCGCTGACAACCGTGACCTGAACTACGACAAGTTCGTGGTCAAGGGCGAAGTACATACCATGGCAGACGAGTCCTACACCAGCCACAACACCGAGCGTCTGGACGTGGAAGGCACTGTGAAGAAGATTCTGACCACCGAGTACGTCCAGAATGCACTGAAGGGCATCCCGAATGTCTAAAGAAAAGTTACTGCTGATTGGTGCCGGCGGCTTTGGGCGCATGGTGGCGGAGCAGGCGATGCTTCAATACGATTGTGCCTTTGTGGACGATGGACAACCTGTAGGCACTGAGATCTGCGGCATTCCGGTGGTTGGCGGGCTTACTGATTTGCCGGAGCTGCGAAAGGAGTACGGCTTGCTGGTGGTGGGTATCGGCAACAATCGGTTCCGAGCACAGGTGTATGAGAAGGCGAAAGCCCTTGGCTTTGCTTTTCCCAATATCGTTGCGCCCAGCGCCTACATGAGTCCATACGCAAAGCTGGGCTGTGGCTGCGTGGTGCTGCAAAATGCCTGTGTCCAGAATGGTACGTCCGTTGGCAACGGTGTTCTGCTGAATGCCGGAACGGAAATCCACTGTGATGCAGCGGTAGGGGACTACGCCCTAATTTACACCAACAGCGTTGTTCGCACCGGTGCGACTGTGGGAAACTTTACTCGCATCGGCAGTAACTGCACCATCTGCAATCATGCAACCGTGCCGGATGGCGCAGATATTCCGGACTGCACCGCAGTACATTAAAGAGGTGATAGGATGAACATTCTAGTCACAGGTGCCAAGGGCATGGTGGGAACCGCCCTGTGTAACAACCTGAAAAATATCCGGGATGGGAAAAATAAGACCCGCCCGGCATTGAATATTGAAGAAATCTTCGAGTATGATCTGAACTCCACCCCGAAGGAGCTGGACGAATACTGCCAGAAAGCAGACTTCGTGTTCAATCTGGCAGGCGTGAATCGCCCGGAAAACCCGGAAGACTTCATGAAGGGCAACTTCGGCTTCGCATCCGACCTGCTGAACTGCCTGAAAAAGTATGGCAACAAGGCCACCATCATGCTGTCCTCCTCCATTCAGGCGACGCTGGCAGGCCGCTTCGGCAACAGCGAGTACGGCCGCAGCAAAAAGGCGGGCGAGGAGCTGTTCTTCCAGTATGCTCAGGAGACCGGGGCTAAGGTTGCGGTTTACCGTTTCGTGAACCTGATGGGACACAGCCGCCCCAAGTACAACAGTGCCGTCAGTACCTTCTGCTGGGCAGTCGCCAATGACGAGCCATTCACTGTCAACGACCGCAGTACCGAGTTGGAAGTGCTGTACATCGATGACCTGGTAGAAGGGATGTTCGACCTGCTGGAAGGCAAGGAGCAGCACTGTGAGTTTGACGGTGTGGAAACCGTTCTGAATGCAGACGGTCGTTACTGCTGTGTCCCCGTGACCCACAAGGTCACATTGGGAGAAATCGTGGATTTGCTGCAAGAGTTCAAGGCACAGCCGAGTACCCTCATGATGCCGAAAATGCCGGATGGCTCCTTTGCCAAAAAGCTGTACTCCCTGTACTTGACCTATCTGCCCACCGATAAATTCAAGTATGCTTTGAAGATGAACGTGGACAACCGTGGTTCTTTCACGGAATTGGTTCATACCGCTGACTGTGGACAGGTGAGCATCAATATCAGTAAGCCCGGAATCACCAAGGGGCAACACTGGCACAACTCCAAGTGGGAACTATTCATCGTGGTGGCTGGTCACGGTCTGATCCAAGAACGGAACATCAATACCGGAGAAACGGTAGAATTTGAGGTTTCCGGGGACAAGATTGAGGCTGTCCACATGGTTCCCGGCTGGACCCACAATATCATTAACCTGTCCGAGACGGAGAATCTGGTGACGGTGATGACCTGCAACGAGATTTTTGACCCGAACCATCCGGACACCTTCTTCGAGCCGGTGTAAGAGAAGCTGCTGGTTGACGTTAGGAGAATTTTATGGAACGCAATTTTACATGGAAAAATGACGGGCGTACCAAGGTCATGATTGGCTGCGGAACCCGTCCGGAAATTATTCGTCTGGCGGCGGTGATTAAGCGCTGCCGGGAGTATTTTGATTGCTGCGTGGTCTACTACAACCAGAACTGGGATAGAAACCTTTCCACTGTTTTCTGGGAGGATTTTGAACTGAAAAACATATTCGGAGAGTATGGCCCGGACATTCTTGTGCCTGTGGTTGGCGAGAATCTGGGTGTGACCTGCGGTAACATTCTGGGGCGTAGCTATGAGCTGCTCAGCGAATTGCAGCCGGAGGGCTATCTGGTGCTGGGCGATACCAACTCCTGCCTGTCTGCCATCTCTGCGAAGCGGCTGCACATTCCTCTGTTTCACATGGAGGCCGGCAACCGCTGCAAGGATGAGTGCCTGCCTGAGGAGACTAATCGCCGCATCGTGGATGTGATTTCTGACGTGAATATGTGCTATTCCGAGTTTGCCCGGAAGTATCTGGCGGACACCGGACTGCCCAAGGAACGCACCTACCAGACCGGCTCTCCCATGGCGGAAGTCCTGCACATGAATCTGGAGAAGATCCAGAAAAGCGACGTGCTGGAGCGTCTGGGACTGGAGAAGGACAAGTACATTCTGCTGTCTGCCCACCGTGAGGAGAACATCGACTCTGAAAAGAACTTCCTGAGTCTGTTCACTGCCATCAATGCGCTGGCAGAGAAGTATGATATGCCCATCCTGTACTCCTGTCATCCCCGTAGCAAGCACCGTCTGGAAAAGAGCGGCTTCAAACTCGACCCTCGTGTCCGGGTCAATGAACCGTTGGGCTTCAACGACTACAATAAGCTGCAAATGAACGCGCTGGCAATCGTCTCCGACTCCGGCACCCTGCCCGAGGAGAGCAGCTTCTATCTGTCCATTGGTCATCCCATTGCCGCCGTGTGCATCCGCACCTCCACCGAGCGTCCCGAGGCACTGGAAGCTGGTGACTTTATTCTGGCTGGCATTACCACCCGGGAACTTCTCAACGCTACCGATATGGCGATCGAGATGAAGCAGAAGGGTGTTCTGGGTAAGCCCTGCCCTGATTATGTGGACGAGACCGTGTCCATGAAGGTGGTTCGCATCATTCAGGGGTATGTAAACGTGGTCAATAAGATGGTGTGGAGAAAATACTGAGTTACAAAGTGAGAATGCTATGCGACGAGTGAATATATTAGGCGTTGAAATTTCGGCTGTTAACAAAGAAACTGCAATTCAATATTTATTAAAAAACATGGACAAAGCACGAGGAAGATATATTTGTGCTTGTAATGTTCATACTACCGTAACAGCACATGAAAATTTGGACTATCAAGCGGTTCAAAACAATTCATTCATGACTTTGCCAGATGGAAAGCCCTTATCTAGTGTAGGCATTCGTCGCGGGTATTCGGAAATGGGGCGAGTGACTGGCCCCGATTTTATGGAACAAGTGATTGCAGCCACAGAAAAAAGTGATGCTCGTCACTATTTTTATGGAACAACGCAAGAAAATCTGAATGCACTACTCGAATACTTAAAGGTAAATTATCCCCAATTGTCCATTGTCGGTTGTGAGCCATCGTTGTTTAGACCGTTGACGATACAAGAAGAAACGGAACTGTGCGACAGAATCAACGAATCGAAAGCGGATTTTGTATGGGTTGCACTCGGTGCACCACGTCAAGAAAAATTTTGTGCGAAACTTAGCAAAAATACAAATGCCGTTTGGATAGCTGTTGGTGGAGCATTTAATGTTATTTCTGGAGTGATTCCACGTGCACCGCAGTGGATGCAGGATCACAGCTTAGAATGGTTGTATCGATGGAGCAAGGAACCAAAAAGATTGTTTAAACGGTATGCAGAAACAAATTCAAAATTTATTTTTTATCTGATAAAAGAAAAGGTTGAAAAAAGATGAGAAAAAAAGTCTGCATGGTCGTTCCGAGCTTTACGGCAAAGGGTGGAATAACAGCTGTAGTCAATGGTTATCAGAATTCTCAATTGACAGAAGATTACGATGTACGATTTATAGAAACCTATTGTGATGGCAATAAAATAAAAAAGGTCGCAATATATTTAAAGTCAATGTTTAAGTATTTATACGCGTTGATTTTTTGGAGAGCAGAAATTATCCACATTCATTCTTCCTTTGGCGGCAGTTTCTATAGAAAAAAGTTTTTTATAGATTTCGGTAGATTGTTTAACTGTAAAATTGTAAATCATATTCATGGATCATATTATGACGAGTTCTATTTTAAAGCTTCTAACTACAAAAAAAAGATGGTTCAGAAAACGTATGAGAAATGTAATATATTTATTGTCTTGAACGAATCGGCAGAGAAAAATCTAAAACAAATCGTTCCGGATAAGCAAGTAGTTGTTATTGAGAACTATGGTATCTTAGAAACATCGGCAATACACAACTACAAGAACAGGAACGAAAACGTTGTATTGTTCCTTGGCTTCGTTACAGAAAAAAAAGGGTGTTTCGATATGCCCCGAATTTCAGAGATAGTTTTACAAGAAGTACCAGATGCTCAGTTTGTTTTGGGTGGAGTGGGAGAACTCGAAAAACTTGAAAAACTTGTAAATATGAATCATTTTAAATTTTTAGGATGGATAGAAGGGGAGGAAAAAAAGGAATGGCTAGAGAGAGCAAAGGTGTTTTTTCTGCCATCATATTCAGAAGCTATGCCAATGTCAATTTTAGAAGCAATGGGATACGGGTTGCCTGTTGTTGCTTCTAATGTTGGCGGCATTCCTTCAATTGTGAGAAACAATATAAATGGATTTACCTTTATCCCCGGAGATGTTGAAGGAATGGCGGCAGCAATTATTGAGATTCTCAAAAATAGTAAGTTGGCAAACAAGCTATCCGAGAACAGTGCGAAAATTATTGCCGAAGAATATTCATTAAAAAGTCATATTGATGCAGTTGAGAAACTGTATGAGGTACAAGCATGAAATTAGTATATAGAATTCTGGACATTTTTCGAAGAGGGTTCAACAAGTTATTAATTGAGCCAGGAATGAAGAAAGGTTTATCTTCTTGCGGAAAAATGGTGAAAATTGGAGCAGGATGTGAACTTAAGCCGTTAAAAAATATAGCTATCGGAGATAGAACTGAAATTGGTCCGAGAGCTTTATTTTGGACAACACGAGCAAAAATAATAATAGGGGATGACGTCATATTTGGGCCTGGAGTAACCATTATTACAGGAGATCATCCCACAAATATTAAAGGCCGAACGATTAACTCTATAAACGATGAAGAAAAGCCGCCATGCTGCGATCAAGATGTTGTAATTGATAATGATAGTTGGATTGGATGTAATGTCACCATCCTAAAAGGTGTGCATATTCATGAAGGTGCCGTCATCGCTGCAGGAAGTGTAGTAACAAAGGAAATTCCTCCTTTTACAATCTGGGGGGGGGTACCTGCAAGAAAAATCAAAAATAGATTTGAAGAATGAATATAAATCAGCGGTGTAATCATGAAAATCTCTTATAAAAAAATTAGTACTTTTATTTTTGCTCTGGCATTTTTTTTGCAGTCTTTTGGTGATGGATATTATATTGCGCATGGTCTAGAGCCAAGCATTCTAAAGGTCGCAAAATATGGTTTGTTTGTTTTGGGAATCGTATGGGGGACATACAGTACCTCTGGGAAGGATTTTCACTGTTATCAAAAAGAAACATTCAGAATCCTGATTGCACAGTTTGCAATCTTCATAATTTCGCTTACACTCGCAATAATTAATAATGGAAATATTTCAAACATTTTCGACCAGGTTTTTAGATATTGTATTGCAATTCTTTACGCTTATGTTATTTTGAATTCGTTTTCATTGCATGAAATATACAAGCTGATGGAATATATCATGATCGTCTCCATTGGAGGTTGGCTTTTGGAAAAGGGAACTGATATTTTTACTATGGCAAATTTCAGCTCCGTTTCTTTTTTTGATTCTTCATCCCCTTTTGAATCAAGCTATTTTGCAGCGCCCTCCATTAACTGCTGCGCATTTTTTATGTATTATCGAAAAAACAGATTTGTTACTGTAATATCTTTTTTGTTCGTGCTATTAACTTTTAAAAGGCCTGCTGTTGTTTTCGCCTTTATCCTTCTTATTGCTCCAATATTTATTGATGTTGATTTAAAAATCAGTTCTAAAATAGTGTTTTTAGGGGCGTTGCTTTGTGTGCTGACTACGTTTGTATGGTATTGGCTTCTTCTCCCTCAAAATGAGTGGTTAATTTTTAAATTGACTGGCGATACGGCCGCTCATTTTACGCAAGGCCGAAGCTTAACGCTATTAAGCGTCTTGAGATCTGGATATAAGCCCGCCGGAATAGGAACCTCTTATAATGTAGTCCATCGAATTATAGAAATGGATTTGATTCAATTCTATTTAGAAACCACAATTATTGGTTTGATAATCATTGTGTTTGCATATATTTTTTCCGCAGGAAACGTATTGTATGCTTTGATTTTTATGGCGTTCCAAATGTTATCATGTTTGACCGGATCTGGAATGTATAATGCATTTGGCTGGGTTCCAATCTTTATAACGTTTGGTTGTATTAATTATAAAAAAGATTCCAATTTGAATGTGAGTTATCCTGTTTTAAAATTAAAAAGGAGAAAAAGGCACCATGTCTGAACAATATGATTTGATATCCATTATTGTCCCTGTATATAATGTCAAGAATTATTTGGAACAATGTTTGAACAGTCTCGCCAATCAGACATATAAAAACATTGAAGTGCTCCTTGTAAATGACGGATCAACAGATGGTAGCGACAAAATTTGCGAAAAGTATTCTCTGAAAGATTCACGCTTTAAAAAATTTGATAAACCCAATTCTGGTCCAGCTGATGCAAGAAATTTGGGCATCAAAAACTCACATGGAAAATATATTGCATTTGTTGACTCGGACGACTATGTGGATCATGGATTCATCCTTGAATTATATACCATTCTGCAAAAATATAAGGCCAATATTTCTATTGCTGGCTACACTGTGTTTTATGAAAACACAAATTTTCGTAGCAGTTTCTCATATGATCGGTCTGGTGTTATTTCCGCAGAAGCTGTTTTGTCTTCTATCTTAACAGATGAAACAATTGCCAATTTTGTATGCAACAAACTGTTTGAAAAAGAATTATTTAACAGAGTCAAATTTCCATCAGGAAAAGCATATGAAGATGTTGCAGTGTTTTACAAGTTAGTTGCTGCATCTAAAAAACTTTGCATAACTTCAAAATGCCTATATTATTATAGAAAACGCTTTGGTTCAATTACAACATCTGTAAATCCTAAGAGCACTTTAGATGGATTAGAAGCTGCAACTGCCAGAAATTTATATGTTTCTTCGCACTTTCCAACTTTGAAAAAAGAATGTATCAACAGTGACTTTTCTATGTTGGTCTATTCTTATAATCAACTGGCAAAATCCGGAAAGCCTGTCAGCGATATCGAATGCATCCATAACAGAATTTCATATCAGTTGAAGCATCACTTCAAAGAATTACATGGAAACAAATACCGCCCATTCGGAATAGTGATATCCATCTTTCCTAAAACCTTCTATCGCACAGTCGGCCTCGTGGAAAGAGTAAAAAAAGGTTGGCATCGATGAGCAACATAAAATATTCTATCATTATCCCAGTTTATAATGCCGAGAAATTTTTAAAAGAATGTCTCTTTAGCGTTTTGTCATCAGATCGGTCTGACATTGAGATCATTGCCATCGACGACGGGTCTACAGACAATAGCTTGCAAATCCTGAAAAGCATTCAATCGCTTGATCATCGCCTTATGATTTTTTCACAGAAAAATGCTGGTGTTTCGGCTGCAAGAAATAAAGGGTTACTTGAGGCAACTGGTGAATGGATTCTTTTTTTGGACTCTGACGATTATTTCACAACGGAACCATTCAATTATTTCGATTGGATTATTGCAAGTCATATAAACTGTAAAGTCTTTTACTTCTCTAGCAAAGCAGATAAAGCCATCTCGATGGACCTTTTTCGGCAAGATGTTGTTTTAGCTACTTTGGGAACCCGCGGTATAAAAAATGAATTTACGGAACTGTGCCAATTTTCTTCTGTTTGGAGTAGACTATATAATTCGAACGATATTAAAACTAATGGAATGACCTTTGATACGGATTTGGTGATGGGAGAAGATCTTTTCTTTAATTTGAAGATTCAAAGCTTTGTAAAAGAAATTGTTCTATCAACTTTTTCATATTATTTTTATAGAAATAACAGTGATTCTATAACTCATAAATTGAATACTGAAATTCCGTTGAAAGATTATTTGTTTCAGCATAAATTGCTGAAATATTGTGAATCTAATAATTTTAAAAAAGTTATAGATTTAGCTTATAACAAATCTGTCTTGGAGGGCATTCTAGTTTCCTGTAACACTTGCTTTCATCGTTACCCATGGAATCAGTATATTACTGCAAGAAGAGCATTTTTTCAATTCATAAATCAAGAACCATATAAAACCATTTTAAAGAAAAAAATTAATTATCGCGACTTCAATATATTACAGGGAACAATTTTATGGTGTGCAAAACACAATTTCTTTTTTCCGGGCTATTTTATTCGAAGTGGAGTTACTTTGTATCAAAATAAAAAATAAGAAAGAGAGATGTCTGATGAAAAAAATATTGACAATAAGTGTTGCTGCTTACAATGCAGCGCGGGATCTTCCAAAATGTTTGGATTCCATAACTGCATGTTTGAATATCGATAAAATTGAAATATTTATTGTTGATGATGGTTCAACGGACGCCACAAGAGACGTTGCATTGAAATACTGTATCCAATTTCCGCAAAGTGTTTTTCTGATTTCCAAAAAGAATGGAGGCCATGGCTCAACAATTAATGCGTCTATCCAGAAGTCATCTGCTACCTTTTTTAAGATTGTAGATGCAGATGACTGGATTTATACAGCCAATCTAGATAAATTAATTGGCTATCTTGAGGGCACTAGCGCGGATATGATTTTAAACCCATACTACGAGGTTTCTGCCAATCAACAGTTAAACAAAAAAATTGTATTTCCGTGTAATCAAACATTGATTGAAAACAGAAAAGAAATATCAATCGCTGACTGCTCAAATGAGATATACTTATATATGCATTCTATAACTTTTCGAACGGCTTGCCTAAAGAAATGTGGACCTATAATCGATGAACATTGCTTTTATGTTGACGCGGAATATACTGTTTTCCCCATCCCGTATGTAAATACTGTTGCCTGTTTGGAATATCCTATTTATAATTATCTACTTGGAACCCAAACGCAAAGCATGAACATGAAAAATTTGCAAAAGAGAAGAGATCAGCATCTACGTGTTACAAAGCGGCTTGTTGACTTCTATAATAATTTATCAACAAATGTTTCAACTGCTCAAAAAAATGTCATAAGAGTTCGAATCATCGGCGTTGTAATTTTGCAATATATTATTTTGTTAACAGTTGATGGTAACGTTGGAAAGCAAGAAATAAAAGAATATGATTTATGGCTAAATGATACATCGCCAGAGTTGTATAATTTAGTGCCTCAATATGCAGAGGGTGGCTATATAAAAGTAGCGTTGTTTGCTCGGAAAACAAAATTCATATTTTATTCAGTTTATAGGACTATTTTGAAAAAGTTGCACCTTATTAAAGAGTAATATAAACTATGATGTTTTTTATGATTTAAAGGACGTTTGCCAAATGAAATACGATTATTTGATAGTTGGATCTGGTTTGTACGGCACCATCTTTGCCCATGAGGCCAAGACTCATGGTAAAACAGTTCTGGTAGTGGATAAACGGCCCAATATTGCTGGTAACATTTACACTAAAAAAATTGAAGGAATCAATGTCCATAAATATGGCGCGCATATTTTCCATACCAATAACAAAAAAGTATGGAATTATATCACGCAGTTTGCAGAGTTCAACCGTTTTACCAACTCTCCTGTTGCGAACTATAAGGGCGAACTCTACTCGCTGCCCTTCAACATGTATACCTTTAATAAGATGTGGGGCGTCGTGACGCCGGAGGAAGCTGCCGCCAAGATTGAGGAGCAGCGTAAGGAAATCACCCACGAACCGCAGAATCTGGAGGAACAGGCCATCTCCCTCGTTGGCCGAGACATTTACGAAAAACTCATCAAGGGCTATACCGAGAAGCAGTGGGGCCGTGACTGTAAGGAGCTTCCTGCGTTCATCATCAAGCGTCTACCTGTGCGGCTGACCTTCGACAATAACTACTTCAACGCGCTGTACCAGGGCATCCCCATCGGCGGATACACCAAACTGATTGAAAATCTGCTGGGCGGCATTGAAGTACGCCTGAATACGGACTATCTGGAACACAAGTCTGAGTTGGATGCATTGGCAGATAAGGTGGTTTATACTGGTCCCATTGATGCCTACTTTGACTATAAGCTGGGCACACTGGAATACCGTTCTGTCCGATTTGAGAATGAGCTGTTGGACAAGCCCAGCTTCCAGGGTAACGCTGCCGTCAACTACACCGACCGCGAGACGCCGTGGACCCGTATCATCGAACACAAGTGGTTTGAGTTCGGCAAGGATGAGAACGGAAATGACCTGCCCAAGACCATCATCAGCCGTGAGTATTCCTCCGAGTGGAAACCCGGTGACGAGCCCTACTATCCTGTGAACGATGCCAAGAACAGCGCACTCTATGCCGAATATAAGAAGCTGGCAGATGCAGAGGGTAAAGTGATTTTTGGCGGCCGTCTGGGCGAGTACAAATACTACGATATGGATCGGGTCATTGCTGCTGCGCTGTATAAAAGTTCCGTTGAACTGAAGTGAGTTTAAAGTGTAGGGAGAGAGTTAAACGATGAAAATACTGTATTATAATTGGGATATCATCGATGATCATTCAGGATGAGGCGTCACAGCCTATCAAAGAAATCTTTTGTCAGAAATGGTTAAACAGAAAGATGTCAATGTATATTTTATAAATTCTTGCTTTCTATATGTTGACATATTGATTAGCTTGGCGTGGATGATATCGAACAGCAATGTAGAATGACTGACATTGCATTTTATGTTGTGCTTCAATTTGTAAGAGAGAAAAGAAACAAAAGGAAACCAGTGAATGAAAGAGCCTAGCATAAAGAAAAATTTCATATATAGTACAGCTTATCAGATTTTGAACGTAATCACTCCCTTTATCTCCGCCCCATATATTTCGAGAGTACTTGGCGCAGAGGGAATCGGAATCCAAAGCTATACGGCATCTATACAGCAGTATTTTTTGCTGTTGGCATCATTGGGAACTTTGAGCTATGGCGCTAGAGAAATCTCGATGAATCGCAACGACGAGTATAAGCGAAGCAAGATATTCTGGGAAATTGAGTTGATGAGTATCGGAACAACGCTGATTGCATTGGCTGGCTGGATCATACTTTGCTTTTTGACACCAAAATATCGTGTGTATTACATTGTTCTGACGATAGGAATTTTTGCAGCGGCGTTTGATATTTCATGGTTCTTTAATGGCATTGAAGAATTTAAATTGACTGTTATCAGAAACTCTATATTTAAGATTTTTGGAATCATCCTGATGTTTCTGTATATTAAAACGAGGGAAGATTTGTTGCTATATGTTTTTATTACAGCGGCAACATCTTTCTTATCCAATTTGTCCTTGTGGCCGTATATGAGGCGTTATCTTGTTAAGGTCAATATTCGTGAATTGAAATTCAAAAAGCATTTCAGTGAGACGCTGGTTTATTTTATACCAACAATTGCGACATCGGTATATACCGTTTTGGACAAAACACTTCTCGGCTTGATCACAAACGATGCGGTACAGAATGGATACTATCAGCAAGCTGAAAAAATTATCAATCTTGCAAAAAGTGTAGTGTTTACAGCGATAAATTCGGTTGTTGGTGTAAGAAATTCTTATTTGTTTTCTGAAAAAAAGTTTGCGGAAATTCACGAGAAAATAGAGGCATCTTTTAATTTTATTTTCTTTATGGGATTTGCTTGTTGCTTTGGAATTATGGGCATTGCCAAAACTTTTGTACCATTGTTTTTTGGCGCAGGGTACGACCAGGTTGTTGGGCTACTGTACACCTTTTCTTCAATCATTGTTATTATTGGAGTCAGCAATTGTCTCGGCTCACAATATTATACACCTTGTGGAAAACGGAGAGAAAGTACAAATTATTTGATTTTTGGATCAGTTGTTAATTTGATTTTGAATCTCCTACTAATTCCAAATTTTGGAGCGGAAGGCGCAGCTGTTGCATCGGTTATAGCGGAGGCAATGGTTTCCGTTTTATATGTGCACTTTAGCTGCGGATATGGCGACTTTGCTTTGCTGGTCAAAACTGGAGGGAAAAAGCTACTTGTCGGTTTTGTAATGTTCGTTGTAATTTTTGCCATGAATAACCTGTCGTTAAATAGTTTAGTTTTGATTTCTTTACAGGTTGTTACGGGAGCTTTAATATACGTGCTTGGCTTGATTTTGCTACGAGACGACTGGACAATGGATATGGCGCAAAATATGGAAAGGAGAATAAAACGTGGTTGATCTAAATATCGTGTTGCCAGATGGCTTTTTGAATGAAGAAGTCCGATGCGGGTATACAGTTACCAAGCAGATGAAAGAAGTTTGGGCTGTGGAATTGGATATGTTGGAGAAATTGCTTTCGGTATGCAAGAAGCATGATATAAAGATTTTTGCAAGCGGTGGAACGATGCTAGGGGCGGTCAGGCACCAAGGATTCATTCCATGGGATGATGACATCGATATGATGATGTTTCGGGACGATTATGAAAAGTTGTGCAAAGTTGCGCAGGAAGAGTTTGAATATCCCTATTTTTTTCAAACAGAATATACGGATGTAGGGAGCCTTCGTGGACATGCGCAATTGAGAAATTCAGCAACAACTGGAATCCTGGCTGGAGAAAGAAATCAAAAGTATAGCTTTAATCAGGGAATATTTCTTGATATTTTTCCACTTGACAATATTCCAGATGATAAACGGCAACGGGAAAACCAAGCGAAAAAAATCAGACATTATAAAAATAGAGCATGTTTTTGGGCTAAATTTACAACACGGTATAGCGGGACAAGCAAATCGGTTTTAAAACAAAACGTAAAGAAAATGATATCTGGTCTCTTCGGAAATTTCATGGAGAAATATCAGCTCGAAAAACGGGATTATTGCAGATTTGAGAAAGCGTGTGAAGAGTTTGATTTTGATAAAACATTGCTTGTCTCTACATTGTCACTGGATGAATCAAATGAAGCGTTCTATAAATATAAAGAAGACTATATTGAGACGATAGATATGCCGTTTGAATTCATTTCGATTCCGGTTGGAAAAAAATATGACCATGCACTTCAAAAAAGATATGGAAATTATATGGAAATTGTAAAAGGCGGAAGTTGCCATGGGGGCGTTTTCTTTGATACAGAAAAGTCATATTGTGAGTATGTAAAGTGAAAGAGGTAATTGTATGAACATTGCAATTTTAACAGCTGGTGGTATCGGATCGCGTACACATCAAGATATCCCAAAGCAATTTTTGAATGTAGATAATAAACCGATTATTATCTATACCTTGGAAGCTTTCCAGCAACACCCTAATATTGACGAGATTTGTGTTGCGATTTTGGAAGGATGGGACCAAATCCTTTGGGCGTATGCAAAACAGTTCAATATAACGAAGCTGAAGTATGTCGTAACTGGTGGATCAACTGGACAAGAATCTATTTTTAATGGACTAAAGGCGATTCGGCAAGACCACAAAGATGATGATGTTGTAGTAGTACATGATGGAAATCGTCCTATGGTAAGCCAGGATATTATCACTGATAATCTCGTTAAACAAAAACAATATGGCTCAGCTGTAGCAACAATTCCATGTACTGAGGTTGTTTTTGTTTCTGAAAATAAGATGGATTCGGACAAATCTATTCCACGCGAAAATCTTCAGAGAACGCAGACACCGCATTCTTATAGATTGAGCGATTTGTGGGATGCCCACATGAGGGCAAAAGAACTTGGCATTACGAACACGGCGGCTTCATGTTCGTTGATGGAGGCTCTGGGAAAGAAAACGTATTTTTCTAAGGGTTCAGAGAAAAACCTTAAAATCACGACAGTTGAGGATATTGAGATTTTCAAGGCTCTTTTGAGCGCTAAGAATGAGGAATGGATAAAATGAATAATCTTGAAATGGAAGCAGTGAAACGAGTTGCATCACTACCATATGATTGGAGTAGATTTAATAATAAGGTTCTACTGATTTCCGGGGGCACCGGTTTTATAGGGTCATTCTTGATAGAGGTTTTGCGCCATCGCACAAATTATTTCGGAAACACAATTAAGATTGTTTCACTCTCACGAAGAGGAGGAGTGTCCGATGATTATCTGGAGAATTTGGCGGTCGATGTCTGCAATCCGATAGATTATACAGGAGATGTGGATTTTGTTCTTCATCTTGCATCTAACACGCATCCGAAACAGTATGCAGAAGATCCGATCGGAACGATTCTGACCAATATAGATGGATGTAACAACCTGCTGAGACTGGCAGTTGAGAAGAAGGCTCGTTTTTTACTTGCATCGAGTGTTGAAATATACGGTCAGGGAACCGAGAAACCAATGGATGAACATTATTGCGGATATATAGATTGCAATCAAGCAAGAGCTGGCTATAACGAGGCAAAGCGTACCTGTGAAGCATTGACACAATCTTATCGTCAACGGTTCGGAATTGATGCTGTCATTGTAAGATTTGCAAGAGTTTTTGGCCCAGACAAGAAAAAAGACACAAAAGCAATGAGCCAATTCATGGACAAAGCGGTCTTAGGCGATGAGATAGTGATGAAAAGCTATGGTGAACAACGCTACTCTTATGTTTATATTGCAGATGCAGTAAGCGCTCTAATCAAGATTCTTCTGGATGGAGTAGACGGTGAGGCCTACAATATATCCGATGATGATGATGGAAGAACACTTCGAGGATATGCTGAGTATCTTGCGACCGTTTCAAATCAGAAAGTAAAATTTGAAATCGAAGATAACTCAGCAGTGTCGAAGGCTACATTTGCCTTAATGGATACAACTAAACTGAAAGACCTGGGGTGGAAGCCGCTCTATACGGTATGCCAGGGTCTAAAGGAAACATATACAATCAAACAACAAGAAAATACAGATAGCACAAGAAGATAATCCTGACGGACCTGAGGCATGAAAACTAACAAATCGTATTTACTATGTTTGTAAATGAGTAGACAAGTAGATTTTTATATGGAAAGATAGTTTTGAGTTTTATAGAAGTTTGATTTTAGCCATGCTCAAAGCATGGCTACGCCATCCAGATATGCTGCCTCTCCGTGGTGAGCAGCAGGCAACGAGAGTTCCCTCTCGGCTAAAGCATGTATTCGTTAATTCACTCTTTGGATGAGGAAAAACTATAATGGGAAAGTATTTTGGAACCGATGGCTTCCGTGGTGAAGCTGGTATTGATCTGACCGCTGACCACGCCTACAAGGTTGGTCGTTTTCTGGGCTGGTATTATAACGCTTTGCGTGAGCGCAACGGTGATAATAACCCTGCACGCATCGTCATTGGTAAGGATACCCGCCGTAGCTCTTATATGTTCGAGTACAGTCTGGTCGCTGGCCTGACCGCCTCCGGCGCAGACGCTTACCTGCTGCACGTCACGACCACCCCGTCTGTGGCGTACATTGCTCGTGTGGACGACTTCGACTGTGGCATCATGATTTCTGCCAGCCATAATCCCTACTACGATAACGGCATCAAGCTGATCGACTGCTATGGCGAGAAAATGCCCGAGGAAATCCTGTTGCTGGTAGAGGACTACATCGACGGAAAGCTCCATGTGTTCGACAAGG
>OHGQ01000280.1_pt1 | contig 33473 bp, 29 predicted proteins | sample 1567811 | NCBI WGS metagenome assembly OHGQ01 (sample SAMEA3879576, study PRJEB24766) | human gut metagenome | biome: human-associated habitat; feature: feces | place: USA | collected 1985/1987 | reverse complement strand
ACATTATCAACTTCCGGACATTGCAGCAGCATGCTGCAAAGTTCCATCACGGCTTCTTTTGTCCAAGCCGAATCGGAATCGGAAATTGAAAAATCATACCGCTGTGGTGATACCTGTCGGCAAACCAGCCAAAGAGCAGCAGATTGTTCTTCTGAATGGAAGGAACAATTCTGTTCTTTCAGGTGATTCTTCATGATGGTTGCCATATAGGAATCCCCCGCTGTTTGCGGTGTTTTTACCGTCACCATAATCCAATTTGGTGTACTCATCGTTTTTCCTACCTCTTATTCCTGATTTCTGCCAAAAATCATGTCATTTTATCCAGTGTCGATTCGACACACTTAGGAGATCGCATAAAAATAGAAATAATCTGAATCGCCGGCGTACTGTACGGCAATACAATCCTGAATGGGATACCCCTTTAACGGATAAACCAAAATTGTATAAACACGGTCACTTTCTGACTGAATGGCAACAGAAAATCCGGCAAGGTCATCCAAATCTTCATAGGAAACCGCACTATAGTCGGTCTGATAATGCACGCCATTCCAACGGGCATACTGAAAATCAAAAAGCGAACCATAAGTTGCAACGCCACGGAATGTTGTGGTAGTGGTTTCTGGTTCTTCGATTGCATTCGTTTCCACAGCAGTGGTTGTGAGAACGGGGGCTGGCTCAGTACAAATTGGTTCTGTCTGAATTGGCTCTTCTGGCGGTTCTTCGATTCCGGCATCAGGCTCTTCTATGATTGCGGATGGCGGCTCAACAGTCTGTACTGCTGTTGTCTTGCTGGCAGTAACCGTCTGTTTTGCTGCGGAAGCGGTTGTTTGCAAGGTAGTCTGTGTTTTCGTTGTGGTTTGAACTTGTAAAGTTGTTGTTGTCTGTGCCGGCAAGGTATGTGGTGTAGTCGTTTCCGCCGACTGTTCGCTGACAGATGGTGCTGGCAACAATTCCGCTGTTCGGCGGTCAGTGAGGTGCAGCCCTGCCAACGCAACCGTAACGGTCATACAGCACAGTGCAGCGGCACGGGCAAATGTTCCAAACGAACATCGCTGTAAGAAGAACGGTGGTTTTTTGGATGCTGTTTGCGGCGTTTCTGCCTGCATTTTTTGCAGGATTGCTTGCTTCATCCGTTCTTTCGCCGCTTCATCCGGATTGAGATTGTCCCAAATGGCTTTCCAGTCCTGCTGCATATCCGTCACCTCCGATCTTTTTTTGGAGTGCTTCTCTGCCTCGCTTGAGGAGCGAACGCACTGTGGATTCTTTTTTTTGCATCATTTCTGCAATTTCCTTGCAGGAATACTCTTCATAATAATAGAGATATAGAACTGTTTTATATTTTTCCGGCAGCTGCATGAGGGCTTTCAAAACTGCAGTTTCTTCCGGCGTTTGATTGTCGGATTTTAACACTTCTTCCCAATCTTCTACTTCTTGTCGTTTTTGCCACAGCCAGCTGTGCAGCATATTCTTACAGACGTTGGAAGCAGTTACCACTAACCAGCCTCTTAAATGGGCATCGTTTTCCAATGGCTTTTTGGATTGCATCAGCCGCAGGAAGGTTTCCTGAACAGCGTCTTCGGCATCGGTACGATTTTTTAAAAAGCTGTAGCAAATGCGATAAACAGCGTCAACATGCTGCATATAGAGTTCCGTAAACGCAGCCTCATCCAGCGGGTTGACGCTTTGCATGGTCATTCCCTCCCTACTCGTCCCAATTGCGAACAATCAAGACTTGTTTTCTCTGCATTTCTCCTTTCATTATACCACGATTCCTATTTGATTGCTACAGCACAATATGAATCAATTTTGAACAACTCATAAAATGTTAAATATTGACCAAATTTCGATTTTTTTATCTGTATTTGTCTTTTTTACAGGAAAAACAAAAAATGCGGACACAGCATCGGGGAGAATCTGCAATCCGCATCATTTTTGCCAAAAAACACAAGTGGTATGTTTCTGTTTTCCCAATCCCAGACCATTTTTCCAGAATAGTCTGTCCTTTCCGGACTGGTTCCTCGTACCGCACAGTGCAATCCCCCATCACACCGCCCTTTCTCACGGCTTAGAGGAGCAACAGAACCGCATACTTCTTGTTCACACGGCAAGACCTGCCGCAAAAAATCCCTTCACTATAGATACAATTTTGTGGCAGGAAAAGTTGCAAAATCTGCAAAAAATTTTTTTATTTTTTTGCTTTTGTAGGAATGCACAAAACAGACATCTGATTCTTATGCAACTTTCATAGAAATATCCGTAAAAAAATCTGGTTCTTTTTGAAAAAAGCGTTTTCTTTTTCTTTTTTTTATGGTATAATAAAATTGTGCATGCAGTGCCTGCAACCCAGCCGCTGCTCAGTTCTGCCACTATCTATTCTGTTGCAGAACGAAATTTATCACACCAAGAGGAGATGCTATGAATCAATACAAACGGCTCGCCGCCAACACCATGATTTTTGCAATTGGTTCGTTCGGCTCTAAAATCTTAACGCTGTTTCTGACAAAACTCTACACTGCCAACATCAATCCGGCAGACATCAGCACCAAAGAACTGCTCGAACAGACTGCAAACTTTTTAATTCCAATTGTTACGTTTTCCATCACAGATGCGATTCTACGATATGGACTGACCCGAAATTATGACAAGGGGAAAATTTTCACATCCTCTTATCTGGTACTTGGTTTGGGTGTCTGTGTCATGCTTGCCCTGTCGCCGCTCATGCGACTATTGCCCTATACAAGCGGCTATCTATGGCTTTTAATGCTCTATGTGTTTATGTCCTCACTGCGTTCCATTCACTCGCAGTTCGTGCGAGCGAGGGGCATGGTCACGCTATTTGCATTTGATGGCATTCTTGCCACGATTACGTTATTCATCTTCAATGTCATTTTCATTGCACTACTGAATATGGGCATCACGGGCTTCCTGCTCTCTGTCATTTGCTCCGACTTCCTATCTGCGGTTTTCTTGTGGTGGATTGCAGACCTTCGGAAATATCTCCATCGAAAATACATCAGCCCAAAAATGACAAGGCTGATGATTCGCTTTTCCATTCCGCTGATTCCAACTACCCTGCTTTGGCTGGTAACGGGCTTTTCTGACCGGCTGTTTCTGCGGTATATGGACGGGCCTCCGAATTTAGTTGGCGATACTGCCGCTGGTATCTACGGCATTGCTTCCAAATTGCCGAACTTGATTTCTACTGTTTCCACGGTATTCTATCAGGCATGGAATATGTCCGCCATCCTGGAAAACGATTCTGCAAACCGCAGCCACTTCTACAAGCAGGTTTTCTCTGCTTATGAATCGTTTCTCGTCATTGCCAGCTCGGTTTTGATTGTGTTTGTCCGTCCGTTTTCCGATTTGCTGATTAGTACCAGCACTTACACAGAATATGCGGATGCCTACCGATATACGCCGATTCTGATTATTTCCGTCTTTATGATGTGTTTGAATCAGTTCTTCAGCAGTATTTATGCGGCTTCCCAGCATACCTCCCACTCGTTCTGGACAAGTCTGGTCGCTGCGATTGTCAACCTGATTCTGAACTGGCTGTTGATTGGAACACTGGGCATTTCCGGTGCAGGTTTTGCAACCTTTGTCAGCTATCTGGTCAGCTATCTGATTCGTGTTGTCGATACCAAACGGTATGTGCCGTTCCACATCGACCACACACGATTTACATTGAATCTCGTTCTGATGTTTGCGATGACATTCGTCACCATTCAAACACCGCCAGCTTGGCATTTGATTGACGGGGTTCTGCTGACATTTACTGTTTTGTATAACTTCAAAGATTTGGTTTCTACGGTTCGGAGAGTATTGAAACGGGGATAAATGATTCTTGGGCAATGAATTGCGTATGATTCGGCAAAATCACTTTGCTCTTTGCCTGTGTGCTGTTCGCCGGTGGTTGCGTTGTCCGAATTGCTTATGAATAATTTCTTAGATTGCAGTTTGTTTGAAGTTTTTTGTTTTTTAGAATGGCGAACAGCATTTACTGATTTCTCTTAGATTTTCATACGATCTAATCAATACCTCTGTTAAGGGGGACAGCTTGTCCCCCTATTTAGAGGATGCCCTGCCCTTTTGTCCCTTCGGGACATTTCCCCACACTGTGGGGAATCACCCCTCGCCAAGCTGAGCCAGCTTGACCGCAGTTCGCCTGCGGCGATATTCAAATGGTTTCATTGCTTGACAAGACTTCTGATTTATGCTATATTTTTCATGATTTCCAATCCAATTCTGATGAAAGGAGCGTTCTTCATGCATTTCTTTTCCCACAAAAAGTCCATTCTACCGCTGCCGGACGGCTGCACGCCGGAACAAATCCAAATCGAATCCAGCATTTGCACCGGCGAAACCACCATTGGTTTTTACGATGCCGCCGAAAAGAAATTACGGTATGCAGAACTGGTAAAAACACCAGCAGACATTGCCGCTTTCTATGCACGATATGGGCTCACACCGCCTGACCACTCGTAAGAAAAAGACTGCCGCTTTTCGTTCCCTGCGACAGTCTTTTTCTATTTCGATGTTTCTGTATGTTCAGAACTTACTTCTGTAATGTTCCGCTTGACAGGGCTTTCAGATAAGCATTGATAAAGCCATCCAAATCACCATCCATAACCGCTTGAATGTTTCCGTTTTCAAAGCTGGTGCGGTGGTCTTTTGCCAGTGTATATGGCATGAATACATAAGACCGAATCTGTGCACCCCATGCAATTTCTTTCTGCACGCCCTTAATGTCGGCGATTTTATCGAGGTGTTCCCGTTCCTTGATTTCCACCAACTTGGACTTCAACATCTTCATTGCATATTCCTTGTTCTGGAACTGGCTTCTCTGTGTCTGACAGGAAACAACAATGCCCGTTGGCAAGTGCGTCAACCGAACCGCAGAACTGGTCTTGTTGATGTGCTGACCGCCCGCACCGCTGGAACGGAATACATCCATCTTAATATCTTCCGGACGAATGTCTACTTCCATGTTGTCATCAATTTCCGGCATGACTTCCACTGCGGAGAACGAAGTGTGCCGTCTGCCGGAGGCATCGAACGGAGATACCCGAACCAGACGATGCACACCCGATTCTGACTTCAGGAATCCATAGGCATTTTCACCCTCAATCAAAATGGAAGCACTCTTCAAGCCGGCTTCATCGCCATCTAGATAATCCAGTGTCGTTACCTTGAAATGATGCCGTTCTGCCCAGCGGTTGTACATCCGGTAGAGCATTTCTGCCCAGTCCTGTGCTTCTGTTCCGCCTGCTCCGGCGTGGAAGGTCAAAATTGCATTAGAATGGTCATATTCTCCGGTGAGCAAAGATGCCAGTTTCATTTCTTCCAGCTTCTTAATAAAAGCATCGCATTCCGCATTCATATCCGGTGTGCTCTCTGTTTCGCCCTCTTCGATGGAAAGTTCAATCAGCGTAATAATATCTTCCAGTTCTGATTGCATCTTCTTATAGGAATTGATGCGGTTTTCCAGTGTCTTGGATTCCTGCAACACTTTCTGAGAATGTTCCAAATCATCCCAGAATCCTTCTTTTGCAATTTCTTCCTGTAATGCATTGTAGCGTTCTGTTGCAGCCGCAACACCCAATACTTCGTACAACTCATCCATATCTTTCTGATAGTCGGACATGGTTACACGCAATTCATCTAATAAAACCATAGTGTCAACCTCTCTTTTCAAATCACTCAATAAACCGTTTGTGCTTACACATACAGTTTTTATTATACTATAAATTCATGTCAATTGCAATGGTTTTCGGAAAATATTCAGAATTTTCGCTGTTTTTCACAGATTTCACCCCCTGTTTTCCACTGCAAAAAAATTTTTCTGCACAATGGGATTTTTTATAGGGTTCAATTGTTATTAGGGTGAAGTACTTCTGAATCCCACAAAAGGAGATGAACAACATGGACAAATCTACATTTCAACAAAAGCTCCAACAATACAAAGACATGGTTTACCGCATTGCCTATACCTATCTCCGCAACACCGCTGATGCAGAAGATGTATCACAAGAAACATTCCTGAAATTCTATCAACTATCCAAGCCCTTCACAGATACTGGTCTGGAAAAAGCGTGGCTGATTCGAGTGACCCTCAACGCCTGCCACAACCTCCGGAAATCTGTCTGGTACAACCGGAGAGCAGACTACAAAGAAATTCCGGAGCTGTTCTCCGACCCCACCGACAACCTGCTCTATGAAGAAGTGTTTGCACTGCCGGAACGATACCGCATTGTCATCTTGCTCTATTATTACGAGGAATATTCCATTCAAGAGATTGCCGACCTGACTGGCCGTAAAATCTCAACCATTCAAACGCAGCTTGCCCGTGCCAGAAAGAAATTAAAATTGGCACTCACGGAACAAGGGAGGGATTTTTATGAACAAGAATCGTTATCAGCAAATTATGAATCGCATTCAAATGCCGGAACGCTGTGAACAGGCGATTCTAGAACAAATTGCACACAACGCCAGCCCCGTTCCAACTCGCAGAACTTGGAAACGTAATGTGATTGCTGGTGTTGCGATTGCCGCTTGCATAAGCGTCATCGGTATGGTTTCTGTTTCTGCCATTCAGGGCACAAACTGGATTCATCAGCTGTTTCCGAACAGCAGCGATGATGCAGCAACGGCACAATATGCATCGCAACAAGCCGGAAATGTTTCTGCTTTTTCTGCCGATTTAGACGATTTGGATGCAGAACTGATTGCCGCCTTTGCAGATGAATCCAACTTATATTACGCCGTTCATCTGACCCCCAAAACAGAGAACCCAGAAAAATATACCGACCGTTTCACCATTTCCCAAACCGGAACATTCTGGTTCAATGGCGAAACAAACACAGAGTTTTTACAAGGCAGTGCTTCGGAAACTCGACCGGACGGAGATGGCTATTTATTTACCAACAAGATTCATTTAGATAGTGGCACATGGGAAAACCACATGACCTATCAGGCAGAAATGCAGGCAATCTTATATGAGGGCGAACAATACGAAACGCTCAAGCAAAACTTCGGTACGATCGGCACGATTTCCATCACCATCGACTTACAGAACAAACCACAGACCAGTGTTTACACTGCTTCCGGAACGTGGAACAATGCAAGTGGTTTTCTCAATGTAGAACAAGTTGTCTTACAACCGCTGACACTGACCATTAACGGCACAGCAGACAATCAAACCAACTCCGCAAAACAAGTATCGGTCATCTTGAAAGACGGCAGCACTGTTGCTGGAGAATACATGACAAGCGGTTACCGCAATCATGGCATTGTCACTGAAGACCTGACACAGGTAGAACAATTCCTCTATCTGGAAAAGCCCATTGACCCAACCGCAGCCACTGCCATTCAAATGGACGATGTCACTATTCCACTGACTGCCAAAGCAGACAATACCATTCTTGACCCTGCTTCTATGGTGGCGACTATTTCCAATTTCACGACGACAGGCATGGATGACTTTACCGTCACACCGCTTGGTGTGCTCAGCGATGGAACAAATCTTGCAATGGTGCTGAATCTTGCTCCAAATCAGCCGGATATGTTGCCGGAAGAAACAATGTTTATCATTGATGTATGCAGCTTGAGCATCGACAACAAGCCTCTTTCTGAATTGCTAAGCTCTGAATCGCTGAACACGGTGTATGCCTATTCCGAACAGCAAGCAGATGGTACTTATACTTTCACCTGCAAAATACAGACGGATGCCTTTTTGAACCAGCAAGCAGATGTAGCATTTGCCCTGAAAACGTCTGACGACAGCACACTTGGCACAGTTGCATTCCACTTGGACAACATCCAGACCATTCCGAGTGTAACTTATACTGCGGATGGCATTTGGAAACACTATGTTGAAATTCAAAAGACTTATCAAGTTTTCTATATTCAGCAAGTCACCTGCTATCCTTCTCATATCAAACTGGCTGGAAAAATGGATAGAGATCTTGTAACACAGCCAGAATCCGTTTCTGTGATTTTAGCAGACGGTACAATCGTATCCGCCGTTGATTTACAGGACGGAAAAGGCGGATTATCTGCCGGATACGGCGTTTCTCACAACTTGGATGGCACAGGATGGTTGGAATTTGACCTCCCCCAGCCGATTGACCCGAACGCCGTTACTTATCTCAAAGTTGACCAAACAATTATCCCATTAACAGCAGCAGAATAACAGCTGTTTTACTTTCTCATCTTTCTCCATTTATTTTTCATTCGCAGCCCTGCAATTATTTGTGGGGCTGTGTTTTTTTCAGCTGCAAACTTACTTTCGACAGCATTTTCCCCTGCTCTGTGCTATAATCAAAAGACAGGCGGTGATTGCAATGCAAGTCATTTATGTCGACGTTTTGCTCTTCTTCAACTTCTGTGTCAACTATTTTCTTCTGCGGGGAACGGCATTTCTCACGCACACCCCTTGCCGGATTCCACGCTGCCTGCTCAGTGCGTTGCTGGGCAGTTTCTCGGCTCTGGTCATCCTCCTGCCGCCCCTGCCCTTGGCAGTCAACCTACTAATTCGACTGGGAACAGCTGCTGGCATGAACGGGCTGCTTTGCTTTGGGCTTTCTCGCCGAACCATGCTGCGACAAACCATTTGGTTTTTCTGTTGCAGTATGCTCTTTGCAGGCTTCCTGATGGTTCTTCAGCAGAGCACCAACAGCCACCGGATTTTTCTGGGCAATCAATGCTTTTACTTGCAGCTGTCCCTTCCGGTGTGCATTTTCTGCACGTTGCTGGCATATGGGATTCTGCGGCTCTGGCACGCTGTTCGAATGCGATGCCGACACACCGATGTTCCCTATCGGGTCTATATTCGCATCGGCTCAGAAACTCGCATACAAACGGGGTTAGCAGATACCGGAAACAACTTGGTTGACCCATACAGCGACTTGCCCATCATTGTTTGCAGCCGACAGGCATTTTCTGACCTGCTGCCGCAATGCCAGAAAAAACAGCGGCACTACCACTATGTTCCCTATGGGACAGTATCCGGCACAAGTTTGATGCCGGTTTTTCAGGCGGATGAAGTGCTGCTGCAAAACGAAACAACAGGAGCAAGACAGCAGGTTGCTGCCCGCATTGGGTTAGCAGATGCACAGGAGCAGGCAATTTTTCACCCCAACCTCCTGCAAACGATTTAACGGTCTATGTGCGTAGAAAGGAGTTTGCCTTATGAAATCTTTGCTGCAATTTTTGCGGCAGCTGCAATTCTGGCTTTGTCCGGGACAGATGCACTACATTCACGGAGCGGATACGCTACCGCCGCCGCTCTCTGCTCCGGAGGAACGGGCGATGTTGGAGGCACTGGCAAACGGCAACACGGATGCCCGAGAACAGCTCATTGTCCACAATCTCCGGTTGGTGGTCTACATTGCAAAGAAATTTGAATCCACTGGCATTGGTCTGGAAGACCTGATTTCCATTGGTACGATCGGGCTGATTAAAGCGGTGAACACCTTCTGCCCCACGAAGAAAATCAAACTTGCAACCTATGCTTCCCGTTGCATTGAAAATGAAATTCTGATGTTCCTGCGAAAGGCAACACAATATCGAGGAGAAGTTTCCATTGATGAACCGTTGAACATTGACTGGGATGGAAACGAACTGCTGCTCTCGGATATTTTGGGAACAGATGCCGATGTGGTCAGCCGAAACATCGAACAGGAATCGGAACGGGAACTGCTTCGTTCTGCGGTTTCAGAACTGGGCACACGGGAACGGGAAATCATGGAGTTACGGTTCGGGCTGGTGGATGGAAAAGAAAAGACGCAGAAAGAAGTTGCTCAGGCAATCGGGATTTCGCAATCTTACATCTCCCGTCTGGAAAAGAAAATCATCCGAAAACTCAGAGGCACATTGCAACAATTCAACCAATAACCAAAAAAACCGCTGTACATCGTTCTGATGTACAGCGGCATTTTTATGTGTTTTGTTTTATTTCCTTTTTCAAAGAAGGAAAACCAATTACTTTACCAGTTCATCCGATGTGCCCGGACCCAAATCTGCTACAAGGAGCAATACAAACCGTATCAGCTTTGTGGCATCATCTTCATTTACGGCACCTGATACTTCTGTTACATCCGCATTGACCAATGCATTGTCAGACAGTGTTACCAGAGTAGCCAGATACTTATTCAGTTTAATGGCATCTCGCAGGTCTACGACACCATCCAAGTTAACATCGCCATAGAACGGTTCAAATTTTTCTGTTGTAGTGGTTGTAGTCGTTGCCTGTGTAGTCGTTGTGGTTGCCTTAGCAGTTGTAGTAGTAGCCTTTGTTGTAGTCGTTGTGGTAGTAGTAGTAGTAGTGGTAGTCGTTGTAGTTGCTGTGGTGTCTGCCGGATTAACAGTTACATTAACGGTATCCTTCTGACCCTTCGGTGTTTCAACATTGATGACAACTGTTCCTGCACCAACACCGATAACATTACCATCCTTGTCAACCGTTGCAATGGTCGGATCTTCAGAAGTAAAGGTGCAGCCATCAACATTTGTCGAAATCTTTCTGGTATCGCCAACCTTGATGATCATATTCTTCGGGTTCACGCTCAGATCCTTTTCAAACAAGTCTTCCTTGGCAGTATTCTTTTTGTTGTCAACATCATAGTAAGCAGAAACGCTCTTGAGGTTGACAGAAGTTACTTCCTTGCCTTCGTTGTTATCTGCATAGTACAAAGCGATAGAGAAGTGGTCGCCTTCCTTTTCGGTGCTAACCTTGTTCAAGAGAGACATAATTGTATCATCTTCGCCAAGGGTAACATTTGCAACGTCCGCCGGCATAATCCACATATAAGTGTATTCATGATTCTTATCATCGGATTTTACCAATGCGATAGAACCAGCCTGATACCAATAATCGCTTGCCTTGTCAACAACAGTAGTACCATTGCCCAATACGAGCTGTCTTGCATCGACCTTGCTGTCCAGTGTAAATTCAATTGCATAAACATCGGCAGTCGTTTCATAAGTCATACCGAGGTCAGAATACAGGATTTCCAACGGGTCATCACCGGTCTTCAGTTCCTTGTTAATGGTGAGTTCCTTTGTCTGGCTCTTATACGGGAAGGTCAATTCTTCGGTATAAGTCAGCATTGCACTGTCGATATCCAGAGATTCCAGCGGTGTGTATTCTTCTGCTTCGATTTCACCGTACCACAACTGGAACGAAATGGTCTTGCCGGAAGCAGCATCTGCATACTGTTTCACATCTTCCGGAACGTCCCAAGTTACCTGTACATAGTCGCCAAAGCTCTGTTCTTTCAGGTCTTTTCCGTTCTGAATCTGTACCAGACCATTTTCTGTATCTGGAGAACCAATCTTGTAACCAACATTTTCGAGGTTCTTTGCAACATCATCATAGGTATCTGCACCGATATCATTGTACCAGTAACCAGCATTTCCATCTTTCTTGAAGCCTGCCAGAGAATCATCGGTTACGTTACCGGCTTCATCTCTACCAATCTTTGCCTTTGCCTTTTCGGTATCTGCCGGAGTGCCTGCATTTACATTCAGACCGCCGCCGTACATAATCCGAGTTACATTCTGGTTATCCTTTGCACGCATTACAACGGTTAAAGCTTCTGGAGTAATCTTTGTGGTTTCATCGCCAGAACCAATTCCGAAATCATCATAAGAGAACTTATGGCTGTTCAGCGGGTCGCCGTTCTTCCGAATGGTTGCTTCGGAATTTTCATCGCCATACTTGTCAGAATAACCATCTTCGCTGTAGTCCGCACCCTTCGGGCTTGGTGTCAAGGTAATGGTATCTGTTCCATACTGTTCCTTTGCCAGCTTCTTCAGGTCATCAGCGTTCAGCTTCTTCGTAATGGTGGATTTTACAGTTGCTGTACCATCCTTATTATCAACGAACGAGTAGTTACTGCTCTGTTCATTCTTACTGCTATAGAAGCCGCCTTCACCGGTATTCGGGAACTGTGCTTCCTTGTCCGGATTGTCTGGGTTGTCCGGATTTTCTGGGTCAACCGGTTTTGTGCCGTTGCTGGTGTCAGAAGTGCCATTTACCGTAATGGAGGTCAAGGTAACCGGAATCTTTGTTTCGCCGTTTGCCGCATAACAATTCTGGAATTCGAGGTGACGGTCAGAATGCCACTTTTCATCGATGCAGTAGCCAATGTTCTGTCCCTTCAAATCCAAATCCTTGACATTGACAACAACGGAGAATTCCGATGCATACGGCGTACATTCCTTACTCAAATCTGTCCACCATGGCTTTTCATCCAAGTTAATGCCGAAATAATACGAGAAGTTTGTAACTTCTTCGTCAGCCTTAAAATTAAACTGCAACGTTGTAAACGTTGTGTGGTTTTCACCAGAGCCGAAAATATCGGACATCAGACCGGTATAGGTGCACGCATCCTTGTTCGTCGGAGTGCTTGGGTTACTTGGGTCTGGAATTGCAACTTCCAGTGTCTTGTTTACCGAAATTTCGTTTCCAGCAGCCCAAACGATCGGGGTTGCAGCCATTGAAGTTCCGAGCATTGCCACACTCATCACAGCAGCAATTGCACGCTTTTTCCATACAGTATGTACCATTATTGATATCATCCTTTCTCTACTCTTTTTTGCTTCTCATTGAATCATAACAGGTTTATGCCTATGTTATAAACGTTTCATTTCGAACTGTTCTTATTATAACACGATATTCCGCTCTGATTGTGGATTTTTTATTAACATTACGAAGAAATGGGCATTTTCGCTGTAGAAATTCTAATCCCTATTTTTGTGCAATCTGCACAAATTTCAGACCAATTATTGAAAAACGTAGAAAAACGCATACAGTTTTCAGCACAGAATCCACAAAACCGGACAACAACTGCTGCCCGGTTTTGTTTCATTTTTTAGTCGTTGTGGTTGTTTCAGTTGTATGAACAGTCACACGCTCCGGTGTTGTAACGGTTGTGGTCACAACGGGCGTATCGACTTTCACGCCTTTCACATAGACTTTGTTGGTGTAGTCCCCGACTGCCCAGACCCGATCCCATTTTTCACAAGAAATGGTCGGTGTATAACTGAACGAAACCGATTCGCCTTCCATCTGCGGTGCACCCAGCAGATTGACGGTTACCGTCAAATCCGCAGCAGACAGATGTTCAATCTGGTTCTTTGGTCCAATCATTTTTACCGTGAGCTGACTGGTGTCTACGGTCATATTATATGTGGTTGGTGCGTTCATAATGCTGATGTCTGTCACAACAAATTCTTTTTCTACCAAATTCGAAGCATCCAACGCCAGATTTACAGAAGTAACGCCCGAAAGATTCTCATAGTTCTCCGGAATTTCCAGTGGGAAGTCCTTAGAATAGCCAATTCCAATATCCGAAAGTGAAATCTGTCCAATGCTGAACGCTGTTTCCGCATCCAAATTGGCATCAGAAGTTGCCAGCGTAATATGGTCTTCCGACTGTTTCAGCAAACTCCGCAGGTATGCTTCATCAAAGTTTGTTGGCACATTTCGCAGCTGGTACGTAATATCCAAGGTCTGTGTATATTGCACTGGAATTTCCACTGCATAATTGGAGAGCGTATATTCCAAATACGTGCTTTCTACTGGCGTATCATTTTCATCCCGAAATTCCAGCTGGTCGGTCGTCAAAATGGTTGTTGCGGAAAGTTCCCGTTCTTTTGGAATCACCGCTGCTGCATAGCTAATTCGATTCATAATGGTTTCCGGCCCTGTCACTTCCACTTCGTTCGGTGTCACCTTGACATCTTCTGTATTGATGACACAAGTGCTGGAACTGGTGATTTTTCCAATGTCGCCTTGAATCGGATACTTCTTCGTGACCATTTTATCAAATCGTACATTGACGGATTTCGGAGAAATGGATTTCACCGTAAACTGTGTGCCATCTTTGCTGGAAACGCTGATGTCCAGCGTTTTCACACCTGAAGAGGTGACGTTTTCTACGACTGGCGTTGCAATCATATCATTGGCATCTAAGTTTCCGACTTGTGAACGGTTGCCCTCGATTTGCACGGTAACTTCTTTCACGCTGTAATCAATGACACTGTATCCATTGAGTTCCGCTGCCGTTCCCGTAATATCCACCGTCAAGGGAATGTGAGAGATGGTACGGGGTGTGGTCGGATACAAGTTGATGGAAATCGCAAACCAAAGAAAAATTGCCGTGATAATCGAAAAAATCATCGTTCCCATACGGGTATTGAACAGATAGGAAAATAAGCGAAACCGTTTTTTTTCTGGATTCTTTGCTGTCTTCATGGCTGCTCTTTCTCCTTTTTCGATTTAATAAACGGAATTTTCCGAGCAGCTTTCCGAATGGCAGAATCGGTATCTTTCTGAATCAGGCGGTCTGTCAGCAACTGTTTCAGCTGTTCTCGTGTAAATCCGCTTTTCAGCAGCCCGTTTTCTGCAACGGAAATCGAACCGGTTTCCTCCGATACCACGATGACAATCGCATCTGAATTTTCACTCATGCCAATGGCTGCCCGATGGCGAGAACCCAGCTTTTTATTCACAAGTTCCTCTTTCTGCGGCTTCGGCAGGAAGCAGGCAGCTGCTAAAATCATGCCATCTCGCATAATAACTGCCCCGTCATGCAGCGGCGTTTTCGGGTAAAAAATATTCCCGAATAATTCCTTGCTGGGCGTTGCATTCAAAATTGTTCCGTTGTCAATCTGTTCGCCCAGACGTGTCTGCCGTTCGACAACAATCAATGCACCGGTGGCCGTTGCAGACAGTTCCACGCAGGCATCGCAAATCGCTTCAATTGCCGTCCCCCAGACGGCTGCATCTCCTGTGGGCATAGAGAGTCCCAAGGACAGCCCCCACTTACTATTCCCCACCTTTTCCAATGCTCGCCGCAGTTCCGGCTGGAACATAATCATCAGGGCAATCACGCCGATACTGAACGCCTGCTCCATCAGGTAGGAAACGACTTTCATCTGTAAAAACTTTGCAATGATGTACGCAATGAATAATAGTACAATCCCTTTCATCAACTGTCCGGCACGGGTTTCCCGTACCAATTTGATCACCCAATAGACCAAATAGGAAAGCACCAAAATATCAAATACATCCACCAATTCTGTGGTTTTCAGGATACTGAACAAACTGTTGATTGCATCCTGACACCACGTCATCAACTCTGTCCATCTCACTGGTTTGTTGTCACACCCTTCTCGATTCTGTAAGCCTTGCAGAATCCTCCAATTTCTTCCAACTGCAACCAAATTTTTGTTTTGATTTGGTTGGTTTCGGATTCTTTTTTCTCTTTTTTTCTATTTCTATTGTAACAAGCTTCCGCCAGAATTGCAAGGGATTTCACAAAATTTTCATGGAAATTCCCGTCCGCACGTTTCTGCAATCTCCGCATAAAATAGTAGTATCCGAAAAGAAGAAAGGGGGAGAGAATGATGTTGGAATGTCAAGTCGGCATGCAGTCCGATACCCAAGCCCGAAAGGCACAAGCTATTTTGCAGCGATACGGTTATCCCTGCCGGATTCAGCGGCAAGTACACGCCACACCGGAGGGATGCAGCTATTTATTGCAGACAAAAGGGGCTTGTAAACCCATTGCAGACCTGCTGGAGGAAAACGACATTCCCTTTTTATCTCTGCGGAATGTGCGTGATGCACAGTGATTAATTTTGACAACGCTGCAACGACATTTCCAAAGCCACGTTCTGTTCGGCAGGCAATGGAAATGGCGATGCTGAAATACGGCGGAAACGCTGGTCGAGGCGGTCATCAGCTCACGGAACGCACATCAGAACAGGTTTTTGCTGCAAGAGAAGAAGCTGCTGCCTTTTTCGGCGGGAAGCCGGAAAATACGATTTTTTGTCTGAACTGTACGCACGCTTTAAACCTCGCCATTCAGGGCATCGTACAGCCCAACGACCATGTGATTATCAGCAATCTGGAACACAATGCTGTATTGCGTCCAGTGGCAGCAATGGTACGGGAACGAGGGGTACAGTGCAGTATTGCTCCAGTTTCGGTCGATGACAAGGAAACCGTTGCTGCATTTCGTGCACGCATTCGCCCCAATACCAGAGCCATCATTTGCACACTTGCCAGCAATGTCACAGGACAGATTCTTCCCTATCGGGAATTGGCTGCCCTCTGTAACGAGCATGATATTTGCATGATTGCCGATGGTGCACAGGCTTGCGGAACGCTGCCGGTACAGATGTCGGATGGAATCAATATCCTCTGCACCGCCGGACACAAGGGACTATATGGTGCAACCGGAACAGGCTTGCTGATTACTGACACCAAATTTCCCATTAAACCGTTGTTGTATGGCGGAACGGGCAGCCTTTCTGCAAAACTGGAAATGCCGGATTTTCTGCCTGACCGTCTGGAATGCGGAACGCTGAATATTGCTGGGATTCTGTCTTTGCGGGCAGGAATTGCCTTCGTCAAAAAAACCGGAACTGCTGCGATTTTCCAGCATGAAACGACCTGCTGCAACAAGTTTTTATCCATGCTGCAAACCATGCCGCAGGTGACTGTTTATCGACAGCCGGGGGCTGCTTATGCACCCATTGTTTCATTTAATATACAAAATTTATCTTCCGAAGAAACAGCAGAATTACTCGACCAAAAGGGCTTTTGTCTACGGGCAGGGCTGCACTGTGCACCGCTGGCACATCGTGCAATCGGAACAATAGACGGCGGAACGGTGCGGTTTGCACCCTCTATTTTTAATACGCTGCCAGAGGTTGTCGCATTGGGCAATACCATTCGGAATTTGTGAGAATCTAGGGAAAGATGCAGGGAAAATACTTCTCTGCATCTTTTTTATAAACAAAAGGACATACCGCACAAAAACAAACTATGACTTTTTTACTTGACCGAACCCCCTTTTTCGTGCTATACTGATTTTATCTATGATAGAAAGGACGGAGTTTTCATGACTTCTTCACCAGATACGTCCGGCATTCTCGTTTGTGCCGGAAATGCCACCCGTATGCAAGGACAAAATAAAATACTCCTGCCACTCGGACAAACCAATGTCATTGGTATGTCCATGCTGGCAATGGAACACTGCGACCGCATCGCAGAATTCATTGTGGTTGCTCGCCCCAGTGACCACGATGCCATTCAAAAAACCATTGCAGGCTTACAGCTGAAAAAATGCTCTGCAATCGTTCCCGGCGGTGCAACTCGACAGGAAAGTGTCCTGAACGGCGTTCGGGCTGCCTCAAAAGAAACAAAACTGTTCGCCATTCACGATGGTGCAAGACCGCTTGTAAAGCCGGAACACATTGCTGCTGTCATTCACGATGCTGAAGTGTTCGGTGGTGCAACGCTCGGCGTTCCGGTAAAAGATACCATTAAAGTGGTCAATGATGGACTGATTGTCGATACCCCCTACCGCCCACACCTTTACAGCACGCAGACACCACAGGTTTTCCAGAAGCGAATCTACTTTGAAGCTGTGGATTTTGCACTGGAACACCACCTTGATTTTACAGATGACTGCCAACTTGCAGAAGCCATTAACTGCAAGGTTTACATGACTGTTGGCGACTACACCAACTTGAAAATCACTACACCAGAAGATATTTTCATTGCTCGGATGCTGCTGGAAAAACGAATGGAGGAATCAACATGCACAGAATAAGAATTGGTCACGGATATGATGTACACCGCCTAGTTGAAAATCGAAAGCTGATTTTAGGCGGCGTGGAAATCCCCTTTGAACGGGGACTGCTCGGGCATTCTGATGCAGATGTCCTGCTGCATGCCATTTCTGATGCTCTGCTGGGAGCGGTTGCACTGGGGGATATTGGCAAACATTTTCCGGATACTGACCCTCGCTATGCTGGAGCAGACAGTATGCTGCTTTTAAAAGAAGTGGTTCGGCTGGTTCGGAACGAGGGCTATCAGGTCGGCAATCTGGATGCAACGATTTTATGCCAGCGTCCGAAATTAGCCGGATTCATCTCTACGATGCGGGAAAACATTGCTGCTTGCTGTGAGATTCCCGTTTCGGATGTCAGCGTCAAGGCTACAACAGAGGAAAAGTTGGGCTTTACTGGCTCGGGAGCGGGCATTGCCGTTCATGCAGTGGCATTGCTGGAACACATTGACTAAATCAAAGCGATAAAACACAAAACCGCCGCAGGAAATCGTCCATCCTGCGGCGGTTTTTGATTCAATTCAAATAGAAAAATGATGGATGCGGTTTACTTCTTTCTCTTGCTAATGAATGCAACAACACCAGCAGCCGTTAAGGTCAGACCCACTGCAACCGCCGGAACGGTAGTTGTGTCACCAGTCTTCGGTGTGCCGGAAGTGTTCTTTGTAGCAGGAGCATTGCTTGCAGAACCGTTGTCGGTCTTGCCGTCATTGCTTCCATTATTTGTACCATTGGTGGCTACAAATGTGTTAGTTGCTGCATCATAGGTGTATGTAGTGCTGTCAGATGTAAGTGTATACTGCATAGAAGTACTAACGTCGATGAAAGCAGCGATACTTCTATTGATGGTAATCGAATCGCCATTCGAAGAGAAGAAGTCGGACAAAACCCAATCATAACCCTGTGTCCAACCAACTTTACCATCCACACCCGTATAAAGCACAGAACCAATCTGCATTCCATTGATGTTCGTTGGAACTAAATTACCATCCTTATCATAAACATAGATGGTCAAATAGCTGCGAACATCTGCATCTGAAGCAGGCTGAACAATCTGAGCATAGAACTGGTATCCATTGCAAGTGAAATCCGTGCTCTTAAATCCATACCCCATTCCGCCCATTGGTACACTGTTAATCAAAGTTGCTCCATCTTTTGTTACAAAGAATGTCTTAACAACTTTTTCATCGTCATCTTGCACGATGATGGTTGCAGAAGTCAAAACACCATCTACAATATGATATTCTACATCTTCTTTTATAGCATGTACTGGCTTATACTTCGCAGCATAAACTTCATACAAAGCCTTCTTCGCTGCTTCCAAATCTGCTTCACTTGTGGTTGTAGTAGTCGTGGTTGTAGTTGTTTCAGCTGCGGTAGTAGTTGTTGTAGTCGGTGCTGTGCCTGCTGGTACAAACTGACCATCTACATAATCATACTCTGTCCATGTCCCACATACATTAATGGAAATGGAATTTTCTCCAGATTGCTTAAAGTAGTTATCAATGTTACAAAGAGCTTCAATGCTCGGCGGGTCACCTGCAAGAGAGGAATCCTTTACAACAATACCTGTTAAGTTAGATGCAACACCATTTATTGAAATAGAAAGATAAACAGGTCCTTCATTTTCATTCAAAAGGTAATAAACTTCTACAGACAAAGTTTCATCTGTAAACACATTTGGATCTGAGGTGTGCTGCCCAAAATCAATCGTTTTTGAAGTAAGAACTTTCTTAGTTCCCTCTTCCTTTACAGTCTGATTCTCTTCTGTAGCAGCTGTTTCCACAGTTGTTTCCGCAGCAGTTGTTTCTGCCTCGGTTTCAGTCGTGGTGATTGCTTCGGTTGCCGGTTCGGTCGTGGTAGCCGTATCTTCTGCACCAACGGTCAAGCCAGTTGTTCCCAATACGCTCAGAGCTGCCAGAATTGCTAACATTTTCTTCATTTTCATTCTGAATTCCTCCTATTTCCACAATTCAGATGTAAAGATGGACACATTATGTTCTAACCCGCCCACTTTTTGCCATCCAATTGTCTTTATTATAGCACGCCATTCCGGAAAAATCAACCATTTTTCATTTTTTCTGCAAATTTCCACAAATTCCCCGATTCATTCTAATGCCTTTTGTCGATTTTGATACGAATTCAAGTAGAATTGTCGAAGTTCACCGATAAAATCCCTGTTCTATTGCAAAAAGTCGCCGCAGAAGGGGTGGTTCTGCGACGGCTTTTGATTTACAAAATAGAAAAATGAGTCAATTTTTACTTATACTTTCTGTTCAGGAAAGCAACTACACCAGCGGCGGTCAGGGTCAGACCAACAGCAACTGCCGGAACAGTGGTTGCGTCACCGGTTTTCGGGGTGCTGTCTGTTGATTTCTGTACGGCAGCAGTCGGGCGTGCCGAATCATTCGGCTTTTTGGAATCATCATCAAATTCAAAGGTCGGAATCTTGTCAACCTGCTGGATTCCATCCTGAGAAATTGCATAGAATGCCAGCTTTCCATCTGTCATTTCTACAACGACATACATGGTTGGATTGACCCCTGCATCAGTTGCACAATAAAGAACATAGTAGTCACTTGTATTCTCCAAGGTTTTGTAGAATGTTGTGAACTGCACATAAAATTCATCATAAAACGGATTGTCCGAGCAAACCAATGCATCATTGTGATCAAAATCGTCATAGTAGGTCACGTAGAAAATATCTTTTGTTCCATCCGTCTTTACATAATAAACGACTTGATAAGTATAGCCCTCTTCGTCAACATAGTATGTATGATACGTGCCGATCCATGTTCCATCCTCCAGCTGAAGAATGTTATCGCTCGAATAGTCCGGAAGCATCTCTACATTTTCTTCATCCGGAAGCAAGTCAGGATTAGAGCCGGACTGAATCTCATCGATCAAATTATCGATCTGCTTTTGCAGTTCTTCCATAATTTTTGAAGTTTCTTCTGCGGAATACGTGGTCGTCGTCGTAACAGAAGCAGATTCTGTTCCAGTTACTGCTACTGTTGTTTCAACACCATCTGCATCACTTTTTATCGCAGTCGTCGTGGAGGTGGGTTCTTCGGATTGTACAATTGTCGTGGTGATTGCTGTTTCTTCTGTTATCGTAGTTTCGTTGACTTCCATTTTTGCTTCATCCACAGCAGTGGTTTCTGTTCTTGTTTCTGCAATTTCCGAAACGGCTGTTTCTGCTTCGGCTTCCGTTGTAACGACTGTTTCCACTGCTGGTTCTGTTGCAGCAGTGTCTTCTGCTCCAACGGTCAAACCTGTTGTACCCAGCATGCTCAGAGCTGCCAGAATCGCCAACATTTTCTTAGTATTCATTCTGAATCCCTCCTGTTTTCATATTCAGATGTAAAAAAAGTCATTTTATCATCAGCTACAACTATTTTTTCATCTGTCTAATTTTATTATAGCACGTTTTGTTAAAAAAATCAACTGTTTTTTCTTTTTTAAAAATTTCCTGTAAATTGAAAAGGGCAGTCGGCTTTTCTCTGCATCTCTGATGCTGCTGCCCTAAAAAAACAACTCTGCGGCTCTAAAAACCTTACTTTCTGAAATGCATTTTTGTGCATTTTTTATAGAATTTCATTAGATTTGTCATTTTCTTCGCACAGCTGTCTTGACAGGTATTTCAAAAAATGTTAAACTGTTTTTGTAAAGTAATTTCTGAAATTTCTATTTCCAAAGGAGAATTGCCATGCAATGGAGTCCTGTTTCCAAGGCGGAACTGCCTGCCTATCTGAAAAAAGCAGCTGCCCTGCTCGCTGTTGCAACTGTACTCAGCGGATGCAGCGGACAGCCGTCTGATTCTGAACCAACACAAACAGCACTTGCCGGAGAAGTCGAAACAACTGCTCCGACCACAACAACGACCACTTCAACCACAACAGAACTGCTGCAATTGGCTGGGGAAATTGACGTTTCTGAATCCGATATTGCGGTGACAAGTTCGGATTCCTGATATTTTGGAAATGCTTTATGAAAAAAGAAAGAAAGGATGTTGCATTATGCAATGGAAACCAATGAAGGAGTATCAAGCTCCTGCCTATCTGGCAAAAGCAGCAACGCTGCTTGCTGCAACGACACTCTTAAACGGATGCGGAAACTTACCCGTCACACCAGTTGACCCACCGCAACTCGGCACAACCACCACGACTGCACAGACCACAACGCAACAAACCACAACCGCAATGAGCGGAGCGGCATCAATTCCACAGGAAACAACGATTTCCACACCACCTGTTACAACCACCACAACAGAAGCCATGTTTGAGGGCGCTCTCACAACACCGCAACCTACGACATTAGCCGGAGACATTATCATACCACAGGAAACGACAACCATACTGGAAGGAACTTTCCCTGTATCACAATCCACTACAACTATGACAACAGAGCCAATATTTGAAGGGGCTCTTACGACACCACAACCCACTACAACCATGACAACGGAACCCATGTTTGAAGGGGCTCTTACCACACCACAACCCACTACAACCACCACAACCGCTGCCCCAGAACAGCCATAAGGGAGGCGTTTTCTTGCACGTTACACTCCACCTCACTGACCAATGCAATTTAGATTGCAGCTACTGCGTTCACGAAAAACGAAACTGTGTCATGTCCGAAACCGTCTTAAACGCTGCCTGCGACTATATCTTTCAGAGCGGAACAACTGCTGGCATCTGTTTTTTCGGCGGAGAACCTCTGCTGGAAAAAGATTTGCTCCAAAAGGCAGTTACTCGCTGTCAGCAGCACGCCAAAGAAACTGGTATCCCATTTCAATGCAAGATGACCACCAACGGCACGCTGTTGGACAAGGCGTTTATCCAGTATGCAAAATCCATCGGGATGCAGATTGGTTTATCGTTTGACGGCACGGGGCAAGACCGCTGTCGGCGGTATCGGGACGGCAAAGGAACATTCTCCGACTTGGAACGCAATGCAAAATTGCTGCTGGAACAACTCCCGAACAGTTATGCGATGATGACGATTGCTCCGGAAGCGGTCGATACCTACACCGACTCGGTCAAATATCTGTATCGGCTTGGCTTTCGCAACATGAATGCAACTCTCGCATATGGAAAACGGGTACACTGGACAGATGCCCATCTGGAACAGCTCCAGGCAGAGTTACAGAAAACGGCAGCGTTCTACGAACAGCAATTTCTACAGGGAACACCGTTCTACTTCGGAACATTTGACGGGAAAATTCAGGACAGCATTCGGGGGCACTGCTCCGGTGAACGCTGCCATTTAGGTCTACGGCAGATGCCCGTTACACCGGATGGCTCGCTGTATCCCTGCACACAATTCATCAACGACCCAGATTATTTGCTGGGCGATGTTTTTCACGGGCTGGACAAGGAAAAAGTTCGGAAGTTGATTCATCGGGAAGCAACGCCGAACCGCTGTCAGGAATGTGCCTTGAAAAACCGCTGCACGAACGCTTGCGGCTGTATGAATCGGCTGGAAACTGGCGATGAAAATCAGGTTTCCCCGCTGCAATGCACCTATGAACGGATGCTGATTGCAACGTGTGACGCTGTTGCAAATCGCATGATGGAACAAAAACCAGAAGCATTTCTGAAAAAATTCGCATAATTAAAGAACAAAACCGCCGCAGGAAATCGTCCATCCTGCGGCGGTTTTTAATTCAAATAGAAAAATGATTCGTGCGGTTTACTTCTTTCTCTTGCTGATGAACGCAACAACACCAGCAGCCGTTAAGGTCAGACCTACTGCAACTGCCGGAACGGTGGTTGTGTCGCCGGTCTTCGGTGTGCCGGAGGTGTTCTTTGTAGCAGGAGCATTGCTTGCAGAACCGTTGTCGGTCTTGCCGCTGTCTCCATTATCACTACCACCTGTTACAATGTTACCGTTTTCGTCAATGGTAACGGTTACAGTAAAGGAATCTAAACGATCACCTATTCCTGCACCACACTGTCCATGGCTGGTATTGACATTCGGATCTTCACTTGAAGAAAATGTTCCTGTTGTACCAGTAATTGTAATCGTTCCTGGCTTTGCATCCTTTACCAAAAATCCGCCTACAAAATAACCGTTTGGCACAATGCTTACTGTCCCATTCGTGCAACCTGTAATAGTTGTGCAGCTAATAACCATGCTGTCTTTATAATTACTTTCTGTAATTTCCTGACCTCTTTTGTAACAAAAAGCTTTGACATAGCTGGTCGGAATTTCAACTGTGAAAGTCTTTTCCTGATTGTCATCAGTTGTTGTTCCTGTGGATACAAACTTGCCGTTTTCAAAAACATAGGAGTGGTATTTTACAGTAGAACCACTGTAATCAATTACAGTAATCGTATTTGAACCGGTTTTAACCAGATATCTACCGACTTTTCCATAATTCTCCGGTCTTCCATCATCAGCAATATATGTATCGGCAGGAACAGAAACCAACAATGTCCCATCTTGAGAATAAATATTCAAATACAACCATGCTTCATCTAAGCCAGGTTCTTTATTACCATATTCTACCTTTGGTGTCAAGGTTACTCCATCCAGCACGAAATCCCCAGTAACAACTTCTTCCTTTGTTCCCGTTGTTGTGGTCGTCGTTGTTGTGCTATCTGTAGTAGCGGCGGTTGTCGTCGGTGCTGTGCCAGCTGGTACAAACTGACCATCTACATACTGATAAGATTGATTTCCACCATATGCATCAATTGTTAAAATATCTCCATCAATAGACAAAAATTCTAAAACGTCTTTATTGCCTCCTGTGTGACTGCCATCACCGCCATCACCAAGAATAAACAAATCTATGCCAGACAAATTTGTTTCCACAATCGATCCATCTGCTTCAATTCGATTAATCTTTAATGTAACATAAATAGCTGTAGGATCTGGATCATCTCGTGGATCTACTTCAACAGCCTGAAATTTTATACCATTAAAAGTAAACTCTGCGGTTTCTCCAATTTTTCCAACAACCTGATTCTCTTCTGTAGCAGCTGTTTCCACAGTTGATTCCGTTTCGGTTTCAGCTGTTGTTTCCGCAGCAGTCGTTTCTGCCTCGGTTTCAGTCGTGGTGATTGCTTCGGTTGCCGGTTCGGTCGTGGTAGCTGTATCTTCTGCCCCAACGGTCAAACCAGTTGTGCCCAATACGCTCAGAGCTGCCAGAATTGCCAACATTTTCTTCATTTTCATTCTGATTTCCTCCTATTTCCACAATTCAGACGCAGAAAGCGACGTTTTTTTCATTTCGTCGCCCATGTTTTTCCATCTGATTGTTTTTATTATAGCACACGCATTCGGAAAAATCAACCATTTTTTCATTTTTCAGCAAATCCCCACAAATTTCCTGTCTTGAAATTGTAATTTTTTACATATTTTGATCTGAATTCCAAAAAAAAGCAGGAACTGCATTTCATTAGTTCCTGCTTTTTTCATACTATTCGTTTCCGCCATCTTGGTGCAGCCGATAGGATAACGCCATCAAACTATCTCCCAGATGAACATTTTCAACTTGGATGGTATTTCGGTCAACTTCTAAATCACAGTGACTGAAATTCCAAAATCCATGAACGCCCAGATGCACCAAATCATCCGCAACCGCCTGTGCAGCGTGTTCCGGAATACAAAGTACTGCTGCTGCTGGATGCACCTGCTCGCAAAAATCAGAAAGCTGCGTCATATGCTGCACTGTCAATCCGCCCAGCACCTGCCCGCAAACCGTTGGCACAATATCAAAAATGCCTGTCAGATAGAATCCATATGCTGGAAAATCAATGTTGACGGCAATCACGCTGCCCAAATGACCAGCTCCAATTAAAACCGCCGGCATACACTGTTCCAGTCCGATGATTCTGCCCAATTGTGTCCGTAAGTCTGATACATGATAGCCATAGCCCTGATGTCCGAATCCGCCAAAACAGTTTAAATCCTGACGAATTTGTGATGCAGTCGAGCCGAGCTGTGTTGCCAGTGCCTGCGAGGAAGTGCGTTCGACACCTGCTCGCTCCAGTTCCGAAAGATAGCGATAATAGCGTGGCAGTCTCCGAACAACAGAGTCAGAAACCGGTTCTTTCAGCATCATTGGATTGCACTCCTATTCTTTTTATACTGCTGTTAATTTACTGCATCGCTGCGTCCAGACGTTCCCGAATGGCTTCCAAAAATTCCTTGGAGTTTACCTTCTTCTTGTTTTCCAGCTTGGAAATCAAGTACAGGTCGCCTGTCATGACACCATCCTCGATGGTCTGAATGGTTGCAGCTTCCAGCTTGTCAGCAAACTGCATCAGTTCCGGCAGGTTGTCCAGTTCGCCCCGCTTCCGCAGTGCACCTGTCCATGCAAAGATGGTTGCAACGGAGTTGGTCGAAGTTTCTTCGCCCTTCAGATACTTGTAATAGTGCCGCTGAACTGTACCGTGTGCAGCTTCGTATTCGTAAATACCAGTCGGAGAAACCAGAACAGACGTCATCATTGCCAGGCTGCCATAAGCTGTGGAAACCATATCGGACATGACATCACCGTCATAGTTCTTGCAAGCCCAGATATAACCGCCGTGCGAACGAATCACTCTTGCAACAGCGTCATCAATCAGGGTATAGAAGTATTCAATGCCTGCTTCTGCAAACTTTTCCTTGTATTCTGCATCAAAGATTTCCTGGAAGATATCCTTGAAGGTGTGGTCATACTGCTTGGAAATAGTGTCCTTGGTTGCAAACCAAACATCCTGCTTCAAATCCAAACCATAGTTGAAGCAAGCCCGTGCAAAACCAGCAATGGAATTATTCTTGTTGTGCAGACCCTGAACAATGCCGTCGGTATCCTTGAAATCAAAAATCAGCTGACGGGTTTCTTCGCCTTCTGCATTGGTAACAACCAATTCTGCCTTAGAACCCTGCTTCACTTTCATTTCGGTGTTCTTATAAACATCGCCATAAGCGTGACGAGCAATTGTAATCGGCTTTGTCCAAGTCGGAATATACGGTTCAATACCCTTTACCAGAATCGGGGTGCGGAATACCGTACCGTCCAGAATTGCACGAATCGTACCGTTCGGGCTCTTCCACATCTGGGAAAGATGATATTCCGGCATTCTTGCAGCATTCGGGGTGATGGTTGCACACTTTACAGCAACGCCATACTTTAAGGTTGCGTTTGCACTGTCAATGGTAACCTGATCCTTTGTCTTTTCCCGATAGTCCAAACCCAAATCATAATATTCGGTCTTAAGGTCTACATATGGTGTCAGCAGGATGTCTTTGATCCACTGCCACAGAATTCGGGTCATTTCGTCGCCGTCCATTTCTACCAGCGGCGTTGTCATTTGAATCTTTGCCATTGTTTTTCCTCCTCAGATTTTCTCATTGTTGACGCTGCAACAATTTTTTCAAAGCGGTTCTGTCGGCATAGTTGTCACGTTGCCGACACGCTTTTTTCTACAAAACGTCTGTCGATTTCTTGCCTGTCGTTCTGTGATGTCCGTTTAGAGCAGTTCCTGAATCGCAATAAATCCGATGCCCATCAGCAACCCTGCCAGTATGATGCAACCTTCCAGCAAATGCACATACGGTTTTCTTGTGATTTTTCGAGCCAGTATATATAAGATACCAGTAATAAGAATTAGGATTCCCAAAAATCCCATCATCCAAACGGGATTCTCTCGAAAAATCCGGAAAAACTCCAGCAGTGATTTGGTTCTCCTCTTTATACCATATCCGATAATCGGAATGCCAATCAAAAGAGAACTCCCGATTACACCAATGGCAATCAGCCGTTTGTTCCAGCATTGCGGTTTCGATGCAGATTCAATCTGTCCATCAATTCTATTTTCTGTATCTTGTGCCATTTATGCAAACACCACCCACCGCAATACACCTAAAATTAACAGGTGCAGCGGATAGAACACATAGAAAAACCACTTGTGAAACGGTTTCTTGCTGCCGCTCTTTCCGTTGTATCCAAACTGAATGAGTGGAAACACCAGAAAAATTCCGACTTGAAAGAATGCCAGCCACCAAGGTGTCGTTGCCAGCATATTTCCGCAGCAGAACAGCGTCAGAATACAAAATGCTGTCCACTTTTTCCGTGGATCATTCCGGTAACAGAAAAAGAACAACGCATAGAGAATATCAAAAATTGCCCAATCTCCGAACAGGGACAGGATACAAAGCCCGATGATGCCCAATACCTTGACCGGTTGCGGACACTTGCCTTTATCCCATAGCCAGATGGCAAGCAGACTCAGCAGCAATGTATAAATCACACCAAACTGCAAGCCAATATATCCTAGTTCAAAATAGGAAAACGGAATCCAAGACAACAAAGCAAATATGCCCAGCCGACACGCATATTTTTCCACGCTGCGGGTGTAATAATACCCATCCGCCAGCATATATGCCATCGTTGGGCCAGTCAGCCGCCCAATGATATGCATGATTTGCCCCAACAGCGATGCGGTCGGGACAAATGCCCATGCGATATGGTCAATCAACATGGCGATGATGACCAGATATTTCAATTCATTTCGATTGAGGGAATGCAATTTGGTCATTGTAAAGTTCCCCTTCGGTCAGAATTTCTCACGATACTTCCGAAAAAGTGCAATGCCGGCGACCACTGCAACTGCAATCAACAAAAGCACAATTGCGGTGACAGGGCTTTCCTGAAAAAGATGGAAAAAGTTGCGAACGGTTCGCTGTCTTCTCCATGCAATCAGCAAAAAGAGGATTACCGCTATGACAATACCGCCAATCGTTCCTTTTCCCTTTCTGGTATTTTTCGGTTCTGCCATCGTTTTTCCTTTTCCGTTTTGCTTACTTGCTCAGTGCATCTCTGGTATAATCCAGCAGACCGCCTGCCAGAATAATATCCTTTGTCCGTCCGGTCAGTTCACACAATACCGGAATTTCAACGCCTGCGGTCTTGTTGACCAGTGTCAGGGTTGTTTCGCCGTTTTCAATGTGCTTCCGAACATCTGCCAGTTCCAGTTCATCACCCTGTGCAATCTTTTCATAGTCTGCTTCGTTGACAAATGTCAGCGGAAGAATTCCAGCATTGATGAGGTTTGCACGGTGAATTCTTGCGAAACTCTTCACCAGAACTGCCTTTACGCCCAAATACAGCGGAGCGAGGGCTGCGTGTTCTCTGGAAGAACCCTGTCCATAGTTCGAGCCACCAACGATGATGCTCTTGCCCATTTCCTTGGCTCTGGTCGGGAATGCTTCATCACAAACTGTGAAGCAATGCTGCGAGATTGCCGGAATATTCGACCGCAGCGGCAGAATCTTTGCACCAGCCGGCATGATGTGGTCGGTGGTGATATTATCGCCAACCTTCAGCGAGCAGCCAGCGGAAATGGTTGCTTCCAGCGGAGCAGTTTCCGGGAACGGCTTGATGTTTGGCCCTCTCAGGATTTCTACGCTGTCCATTTCTTCTGCCGGTACTGGCTTTACAATCATGTTATCATGAACCTTGAACTTTTCCGGCAAGGTAAAGGTCGGCATTTCGCCCAGTTCTCTTGGGTCGCTCAGGTAACCAGTCAATGCAGAATAAGCAGCCAGTTCCGGAGAAACCAGATAAATCTGTCCATCCTTTGTTCCAGAGCGTCCGAGGAAGTTCCGGTTAAAGGTTCTCAGAGAGATACCGCCGGAGTTCGGGGACTGTCCCATACCGATGCACGGGCCGCAGGCACTTTCCAAAATTCTTGCACCTGCATCAATCATAATTTCCAGCAAGCCCAATTCTGCCATCATGGTCAGAACCTGCTTGGAACCCGGTGCAATTGACAGGGAAACATCTGGATTTACGGTCTTGCCCTTTAAGATATAGGCAACTTTCATCATATCCAACAGAGAAGAGTTGGTGCAAGAACCGATGCAAACTTGGTCGATTTTCAGCTTGCCGATTTCTGCAACGCTCTTTACATTGTCCGGAGAATGCGGACATGCAGCAAGCGGTACCAATTCGCTCAGATTAATGGTAACGACTTCATCATAGACGGCATCTGGGTCAGCCTTCTGTTCTGTCCAAACTTCGCCTCTGCCCTGTGCTTCCAGGAACTGCTTGGTAACTTCATCAGACGGGAAAATAGAAGTGGTTGCACCCAGTTCTGCACCCATATTGGTGATGGTTGCACGTTCCGGAACGGAAAGGGTCTTGACGCCTTCGCCACAGTATTCAATGACTTTTCCAACGCCGCCCTTTACAGAGAGCCGCTTCAGAACTTCCAGAATAACATCCTTTGCAGCAACCCACGGGGACAGCTTACCAGTCAATTCTACCTTTACAATCTTCGGGCAGGTAATATAATAAGTACCGCCGCCCATTGCAACTGCAACGTCCAGACCGCCTGCACCCATTGCAATCATACCGATACCGCCGCCAGTCGGGGTATGGCTGTCCGAACCAATCAAGGTTTTACCTGGCACGCCGAACCGTTCCAGATGTACCTGATGGCAAATACCATTGCCCGGACGGGAGAAATAAATGCCATGCTTCTTGGCAACGCTGCCGATAAAGCGGTGGTCATCTGCATTTTCAAAGCCACTCTGCAAAGTGTTGTGGTCGATATAGGCAACGCTGCGTTCTGTCCGTACTCTTGGAACGCCCATTGCTTCAAATTCCAAATATGCCATTGTACCGGTGGCATCCTGTGTCAGGGTCTGGTCGATACGGATTCCGATTTCGGTACCCTTTTTCATTTCGCCTTCTACCAGATGTGCCTTCAGGATTTTTTCGGTTAATGTCAAACCCATGTTCATCAAGTCCTTTCGATTCTTATGCTTGTTTCCGGTGGTTCTGCCAGATGCTCGCCGGAAAAAAGGAAACTGATTTTCCTTCCTATACGCTTATTGTACCAGATTTCGTGGTCTGTTGTCAAGAAATTCACAAAGTTTCTTGATTGCAAAAGCAATTTTTCTATTTTTTCTGATTTTTGCAAAAGCTGCATTTCTTGAGAAGTGGATTTTAAGGGAGGGATTGCAAGGGGAGATTTTACTGTTCAAATGGAATGTTCTTAGGGAAAACGGTCTTTCACATCCGGCAAAAGGGGGTTCCACCCCTGCTTTTGCCTGCCAGCGTGCTGCAATCGCCCCGTTGCCTTGTCTGAATTTACAACTTATTTCTCATTCTTCAACTTTACTTGAATTTGAAAGTTTCAAAAAATGCGATTGCAGCAGAAAAACCATATTGCAAATTTTCGATTTGCTTCGCAAATGTGGGCTACTCGCCCACACCTCGCCAGCATTTTTGAAAAACTGCTGCACCGAAAAACTTTTTCTTTGCCTGCGGCTCGTTCTTTGAAACCAATTTGATTTTTTATTTCTAACAAAAACAGCAGCTGGTTTTTCCAACTGCTGTTTTTTCGATGATTTTCTTCAATTTTTGATGTTATGCATGTTTCAACAGCAACTGCCGGAGCAACATGGCATCCACAACATTCAAAACATGATCCGCATTCAAATCTGCTCGGCTGCTCTGTTCTGCGGTCATCGTTCCCTTCCGAACCAGATACTTTTGCAGCATGATCAAATCCGTTAAATCAGCTGTTCCATCTCCGTTGACATCGCCATTTACAGCTTCTGTTACAGTCGTAACCATGGTTGTTGTAACAGCTGGCGTTGTTGTTGTAGAAGTTTCCGTTGTTGTTTTTGCTTCTGTGGTAGTAACAGCTGTTTCTGTAGTAGTTACTTTCGTTGTGGTAGTAGATTCTGCACTACCCTTTGTATGCACAATCACCTTTTCCAATGTTACATCACCAAAATACTTATGAACCGTCATCTTGCCATAAGCCTTGGATGGAGTAACCGTCAGCGTTTGATTTTTCAAGTCAGCACTGGTGAAACTAGTTGCTTCATTCCAGCCGTCAAATGTCACACTACCATTATAAGACGCACCATCCGCAGCGGAGAAAATCACATCAATGGAAGTGATGTCGGAATATAGTCGTAAGTCAATATCTGTATTAAAGTCAACATCCGTCAACGTAAATGCAGAATCACCGGATGGATTGGTTTGCGGTTCAGTGGTAGTTGTCTGTGCAAAAGTGGTTGTTTCCGCAGGTGTGGAATCGGTTGCAGTTGTCGTTCCTGTCGTCGTAGTAGTGGTTTCAGTTGTAGTTGTCGTTGTTGCTGTCGTTGCAGGTGTGGTTGTCGGAGTCACCGTGCCATGGAAATAGGTTTCGGTCAGCAGATTCGACCAATACTGCCCCATTTTTGCATAGCCTTGTTCACTTGGATGCACGCCGTCTTCCAAATCGCCAGCAGAAATATCAATTGTGCTGTTAATATCTGAAAATTCGATGTGAGCCCCTTCTGCCTGCTTCTTTGCAACCAGATTCTTTACAATCGTATTGTAATCATCCACTGCAGCCTGCACGATTGCAACAAATTTTTCTGGGTCACTTTTATAAGAAACGCCATAAGTCCATTCATATGCACCCAACCAATCATAGCGTTCTATCGCATCAATATTTGGAATGGATGCCAGATAGAGTACCTGTCCATCTCCAGAAACATACGGTATTAACTTGTCCACCAGTTCTTCCAAACGGTCGCCAATTCCGGTCAATTGAGCATCCAGAACATCATTCGTTCCGATTTGCAGCATAATGACATCCGGCTGATAAGCTTCCATCATATTGCCCGAAACATCACCATTCACATAAGTAGTATCGAAAATGGTTTCCTGTAAGCCTTGCCGACTGCCAATTTTTTGAATCGCATAACCACTGTAACCGGCATGTGCTGGGTCATAGGTAATGGTTGTGCCGTTCCAATCATACGTTGCACTGTCCGTCCAATTATTATTTGGCCCTACCATATCAAAATTAGTAATGCCGTTTTGCTGCAAACCATAACAAAAATACTTTCGATAGCCGTTGTCGCCATTGATATATCCATGTGTGATAGAATCACCCATCGCTATTATTTTCACCGGGTCACTGGCTGCTGATACTGGTTCAACTTGCACCGCCTGCAAAACCGAAGTTGCCCCCAGTAATACGGTTGCGGCAAGCAGTCCTGCCATGGTTTTCTTTGTTTTCCACATAAAAATTCCTCCTTCAAAGCTGTTTATCGACTCTGTTCTATTTTTAGTATAACCAGAATAAAGAGCCGATTCAAGCTTTTTTTGTAAAGAAGTGATTTAAAAAAAGTCGTTTTTCTCGCCAAATAACAAGAAAAACGACTTTTTTCAAATATGGTGGGCCATCGGGGACTCGAACCCAGGACCATCCGGTTATGAGCCGGGAGCTCTAACCAACTGAGCTAATGGCCCAAAGAGGGGGAGAAACGAAAAAGAGGCGAATCTTGAATGATTCGCCTCAAAGAAAAGATGCCGGCATCTACCGATTTTTCCAGGTCGTCACCGACCAAGTATCTTAGGCGTAAAGGAGCTTAACTTCCGTGTTCGGAATGGGAACGGGTGGAACCTCCTTGCTATCGACACCGGCTGCTTTAAAAAACAGAATTGAAATACTCACAAGTGAAATTTATCAGAGAACTGAAAGACCAATCACAAAAGGAAAAGCAATCGACCGATTAGTACTTGCAAGCTAAACATGTCACCATGCTTACACTTTAAGCCTATCAACCTCGTAGTCTACAAGGGGTCTTATTCCGAAGAACGGATATCTTATCTTAAGGTCGGCTTCACGCTTAGATGCTTTCAGCGTTTATCCGTTCCACACTTAGCTGCCCAGCCGTGCCACTGGCGTGACAACTGGTTCACCAGAGGTGCGTCCATCCCGGTCCTCTCGTACTAGGGACAGCTCCTTTCAAATATCCTACGCCCACGACAGATAGGGACCGAACTGTCTCACGACGTTCTGAACCCAGCTCGCG
>OHGQ01000271.1_pt1 | contig 34151 bp, 27 predicted proteins | sample 1567811 | NCBI WGS metagenome assembly OHGQ01 (sample SAMEA3879576, study PRJEB24766) | human gut metagenome | biome: human-associated habitat; feature: feces | place: USA | collected 1985/1987 | reverse complement strand
GGTGTGACCTATGGTTACCAATGGGTGCTGGGGCGCCACTGGAACGCGGAGGCAGCAGTAAGCGTAGGCTACGAGCACCTGCGCTACAAGAAGTTTGAATCGCCAGAGAAATGCGCCCCGCAGGTCGGGGAGCGGTGCCACAACTACTGGGGACCAACCAAGCTCTCGGCAAGTATCATCTACATTTTCTGACACGATGATGACGCATAAGATTTACCATTCACTGATCGCTGCCCTGATCGGCGCGGCGACCACGGGAGCGGTCCAGGCTGCCCCGATACCTGCCATGGGGCTACGATTCGTGGCCGCAGAGGCGGGCGACAGCAGTATCAGCGTACGATCGGCACGCGTACTGCCCCACGAGCGAAGCATGATCGTGTCGATGTGCATCCGCGTGGACCGCGACCTGAAAGGCACGGAGAGCATCGAACTGCGACCCGTGCTCACTGACTCGACGGGCCACAGCGCGGTGCTGCCCTCCATTTTCATCAACGGACGTACCCAGCACATCGCCTTCCAGCGCGACCGGCGCAACGCCAAGCGTGACCTAGTGACACTGCGCCGACGCAACGGCATGGAGCAGACTATCGACTACCTGCGCGAAGTGGCCTATCAGCCCTGGATGCGCAAGGCGACACTCGTGCTCGAGGAAGTGGCCTGCGGATGTGGAATACCCATCGCCTACGACTCGCACGCCGTGGCGACCCTGCGCAGCGACGACACGCCGCGACTGGCCTTCCGCATCCCCGAGGTGGAGGAGGTCAAGACACGACAGGAATCGGGACGCGCCTTCTTGGCCTTCCAGCTCGGAAAGTCGGAAATCCTCGACAACTTCCGAAGCAACGCCACCGAACTGGCCAAAATCATGCAGGCCATCGACCTGGTGAGAAATGACTCCAATGTCACCGTAAGCCACATCGCCATCCATGGCTATGCCTCGCCTGACGGATCGCTGGCTCTCAACGAGAAACTCTCGGCAGAGCGCACACAGGCGCTCAAATCGTGGGTCATGTCAAAGTATCAGTTTGACGAGGCACTGTTCACCACAGCCCATACCGCCGAGGACTGGGAGGGACTGGTCAACTTCCTGCGCAACAACAATACGTTGGAGGGACGAGAGGAGATACTCAATATCATCGCCACCGTGGGCGACCTGGACAAGCGCGAGGCGCGCATCCGGGAGGAGTTTCCGTCGCAGTATCGCTTCATGCTCGACAACTGGTATCCCTTCCTGCGCCACTCCGACTATACCGTAGGCTACATCGTACGCCCGTTCACCGTCGAGGAGGCGAAGAGGGAACTGAAGTTGCACCCACAAAACCTCAGTATCGATGAAATGTTCCGCATCGCACAAACCTACAAGGAGGGAAGCAAGGAGTACAACGAAGTGTTCCTCATCGCCGTGAAGCAGAATCCGGACCACCCCGTGGCCAATCTCAACGCGGCCTGCATTGCCCTCAGGGCGGGTGACAAGACCGCGGCCGCTGGCTATCTCGAGAAAGCTATGCCTTGCGCGGAGCGCGACCTGGCCACTGGCGTACTACGGATGATGGAGGGCCATGTGGAGGAGGCCGAGCGCCTCTTCGAAGCTGCCGACAAGGCGGGACTGAGAGAGGAAGCTCGCCATAACCTGCGCATCCTGCATCCGGAACGCTATTAAACACGCCTTGCCCTTTCCGTTGGGGAAAGGGCAAGGGATCAGAAACATCAGACCAAGACATCAACCCCAAAAGAATCAGAACCATGGACAAGAAAATCTTCGCAACACTGGCCATAGCCACCGTCCTCGCCTCCTGCACGAGCGATCTCGACGGAATAGATGAGACCCCGGCAAATCCGAAGCCAATCAGACGTTGTACCGCCGTGGTCGATCTCTCTGTGCAGGCACCTACCGCCGATGCTACCACACAGACGCCATCGGGTGCCAACGGACCAAGGAGAGTCAGCGCAGAGACTGCCGACAAAGACACGGTGAGCCTCTCACTGCCAGACGAATACAAGGTACACAATGTCGTACTCTACCTCTACAATGCACAGACAGGAAACTTCGCCGACTCCATACACCTCACACGCTTCGCGGGCCTGGACAAAACGGAACACGGGGCAATGCGCTTCCGCAGCGACTCCATTCGACTGGAACCAGGAGACTATCGTGTCTATGCCGTGGCCAACGCACCAACAGCGGCCGGCAAGATAGGCAACGACCAGTCGCTGCTCACCACCGTTGCCAAGGGAAAGTCCATCATGAGCGTCATCGGCACAGAAGGACTCACCATGTCAAACCGTGGAGGATCGGCTCAAAATGTGCGCGTAAGCACCGACTCGGTCACGCATATCGATATAGCACTGGAACGCGCCGTGGCCAAAGTGGAGATTGGAAAGCGCTTCGGAAGCTATGAACTAAAGGACAAGAACGGTAAAGTCTATGCCAAGGTCACACCAGGCAGCTTCTATTTCGTCAACCTCAGCCGCGACTACTATCTCTTCCGCCACACGGGAAAATTTGGAAAGAACAGCACGCCCAGCCGAGACCAATACGCATGGAGTCTGAACAACTACACAGACATCCCCGACACGGACGGATACCTCATCGACCCACATTTCTTCGACAAACGGTGGGACGCAAGCAGCACGTTTGACGGTTCAACGATCTTCGACAATGCGCTGACCGAAATCGTACGCACAGGACGCGAGTACGAAGCAACGCTCTTCCCGGAAGCGGGCTCCTACAGCAAGTCGTACATCCTGGAGAACGCCAACTTCTGGACAGCACAACGGGAGGGCTACACCACGGGTGTCATCATCAAAGGAATCCTCACACCCGAAAAGTCGCGCTGCTTCGACGAGCACGGCAATAACATCGACCCGCAGGGAGTTCACTGCCTGTACTATTTCAACTACAATTTCTACACCTCGCTGGCTGCCGTCAAGGCCGTCGGAGGGGGCAACATCCCTTCGGGAGACATCAGCGCCAGAGAACTGGAGACGCAATACAACATCAAATACTTCCCCATCGACGACAAGAGCCTCTATGCGTGCTACTACAAGCACTTCATCAAGCACCTCGACAACGGCGAGAAGCGAAAGCTGGGCGTGATGGAGTATGGCGTGGTGCGCAACAACTGGTACCGCGTGACCATCGCCGATATTGCAGGACTTGGATCGGGTATCATCAATATCGAACCGACCAGGCCGGTCGAGGAAGACGACATACTGCTCACCGACTACTATGTCAGTCCGTGGCAGTTCAGACCCGACGACACGGTGTTGAGCCAACCGCGCAAGAAGTAACATGGAATCAACTCTGAACGAAGCAAGACTATGACTATCAGACATATCCTAAGCATCGCCGCAACGACATCGATCGCGGCCTGTGCGCTCACGTCCTGCGACTGGGTCAAGGACGACCTGAGCGACTGCCCGGAGTGCCAAGGCACGCTGAGCGTCAAGATCGAGCACCGATACAACATGCTCCACGCCGACGCCGCATCATCACGGGTGGAGAAGGCGGACGTATTCATCCGCAACACTGCCACGGGGGAGACACAACACAAAGCCTTCGACAAGGCTATGCTCGACGCGTCGGGCTACTATGCCGACATGGAGTTTGCGGGAGCGGGAACCTACGACTGCCTCGTATGGTCAGGTATCGACAACAAGATCTTCGACTGGGATACGCAGACCGTCTCCCTCGCCACACAGCCAGGCGACACCATCGCACACCGTCTGCCACTTATCTTCCACGGAAGGGCCGATGCCACCAACGTGGAACTGAGGAGTGACAACCTCGCAACGGTCGACATGATGCAGGACACGAAGTTTGTCAATGTCACTTTCAACTATAATGGAAGCCGACACGTACAGGACACCGACTTCCTCCTGACCCTCAGCGCACCCAATAGCATCCTCGACGCCAGCAACAACACGGCAGCCGATCACGCTACGACATACAAACCCTACGGTGCACGAACAGAGAGCATCGATCATCAGCAGGTCGTAAACTATGCACTATCAACATTGAGGCTAATGGAGAAGGATCGCGACCAGTGCCGCCTGCGTCTCGACTACCGACCGGCGGACGGGTCGCAGGGACAGAACTTGTTTGACATACCGCTCCTCGACTACCTCCTGATGTGCAAGGACTTCGAGGGAGAAAGGATGACGACACAGGAATATCTCGACCGACAGAGCACCTACCATATCGTCTTCTTGATCCGCGACACGGGCAATCCACATGCACCATTCGCCGTCAGCGTACTGTCGGTCAATAACTGGCAACTGCGGGACGACCAACCTGTCGTCAAGACAAACTGAGAATACAGAAATTCACGGCAGGTTGTAAAAACCGGCCCGCAAATTTGGCCAAATCATAGAAATATCTTATCTTTGCATAAGATAAGCGGCGCTCGGCAATCCGTGAACAAGATCACATTGCGCTCGCTGGCATTATCTTTGCAAAACCTATTCCTCGCTCGCAAGCACCTGCGGACGGGGCACGCCGCAACAAAAGTGGCCCAAGAAGGGGTTGACTGGATTTGACGGCAAGACGAAATGGTGTGTAAGCACGCGGAGACTCGGTGGCTATCTCCTTAATCAGAGTGACCAAAAAATTAATTGGCGAAAACAATTACGCTCTCGCTGCCTAACTGAAGTATAGTAGGTTACTGGCCTAATCGCGCTATAAGATAGTGCGACGAGACACCGCTCCGAGGATGTTGTCCCGAATCCGGAGATCAAGCGGTGCAGGTAAATCGGGAATAGCTGGCGGCAGCCCCGTGTCGTAGGTGAATTTTTAGGGGATAAGGCGATGATTGGTGGCCCAGGTCTTGTCGTCGCTCGAAAACCAAAGGCTGGGATAAGCGTGTAGAAAGCACATGGTTTCCTTGTGCGGACGTGGGTTCGAATCCCACCAGCTCCACCTTCATAGGATCGACAGGGGACTCGCCGTTATGTGGCAAGTCCCCTGTCGATGTTTTTAGAATCACTCATGGATGGTGCGCTCCACCTCGTCGCCATGCTCCAAGAGGAACTGAGCCACGATGGAAGAGAGAATGGCCGAGGTGGAAATGCCGAGGGAAGAGGCACGAAGCTGTCCTAACTGCCGTTTCAGGTCGCGGTCGATATAGACCGCACCGAGGTTGGAAGCACGGTGGTACTCTCGGCCCATCTCACAAAACAATTCCCAACGCGACTTGCCTTCGGCCAAGGCTTCACGATAGCTCTCGGCGGTGTACTGCCCTGAGTGCGAGGCTGGGGACTGAGCCTGCTTCTGGAGGCTGCTTGCTGATTCTACAGCGGAACGTTCAGATGTCGTGGGGGCAGCCTGTGGCTGCTGTTGCGCCGCATGAACAAGCCCGGCAAGACCGCCGGGGAGTGCAACGCTCGTATTTTTCTTTGCCATAATCAGTTGTCTTTTTGTTTGTTATCGGTTGATGATTGGCTTTAGGAACTATTTTGTCATCTCCCAAAGCATGATCTCGAAGCAGTCGCGCACGTAGCCGCGCTGCCGAGGGGTGATCTCGAAGGTATCGGCACGACGCAAATTGGCACGTGCGGGAATAGGCGGGAGCACCGCTCCATGCTTAGAGAGCACTGCCGCGGCCTCATTCCACATCCGCTGTTCCTCTTTCGTTCCCACACGAGGATCGATGCGATTGGGAACAAAGAGCAGGCGGGCCTGCATATCGCCCACATGCTGGCGAATGGCGGCAAGGACGGAGACAAATATTCCCGTAGAATCAAGTGTCTTGTCTTCGTAGTCAAAGGGGCAGACGATGAAGTCCGCACCAGCGAAAAGAGGAAGCAGTCCGTCTTGGGATACATTGCCTGGAGTGTCGAAAAGCACAAAACCCTCCACCTCAGAGGCAGAATCGACAAGTTGACGCATCGCGTTGGGTTCGGCCACGTCGAAATCCTGCACGCCATACGGCTCATCCTGCCCGCTATGGGCGACCGCATCTTTGCGTCGCTGCATAAGGACAGACTTTTGAAGGTCCGTATCGATGACACAGACGGACCGGCCTTTCCAGGCAAGATAGTCGGCGAAGAGGATGCAGAGTGTGCTCTTCCCTACCCCACCCTTTTGGTTGGCAAAGACAACCTTGATATTTTTTTCCATATTTTCTTATATTATCGGGCAGCGACCAAAAGCCGCCACCGCTCGTTGATGATTTCTTTCTTGTATGTCGCTGCAGGCTTGGGGCCTGGTGCAGCATATCCGATAAGTTTCCATTGAGGTTTGTCCCATGAACTTTCCCTACCCTTCTTGCTCCGTCTCCTCGCCTCCAGCGATGGCCCTAAGCGCAACGACGGGAGTCACGAAGAGTAGCAGGATGAGCAGACCGACAACGACTTCCTGCCATGGTGCGGTGTCTTCCTGGATGCCTAGAAAGAAAAAGGTGACTATGAGGGGTGCATTGATGGCAATAGCGCTGCACGCCACAATCGACCACTTTCCTACCCTTTCGCACAAAGAAGCACCAAGCATGAATAGCGCTATCATGGCCACGGGGACCAGTAGCATCAAAATGTCAGCACAACTGTTGAAAAAATCGACCAGCCAGTGGCCATCATCAAGCGACAAAGGGCCAAAAAGAAGGGTTGGGAGCTTGGAAGTAATGGCATAAGCCAGGGTTACGACGAAAGCCGCCAGACAACCATTGCGCCAACGAATAGGCACTTCGCGACCATTGCGAAGAAGCCAAAACAGACCACAGAGAGACAACAAACATACTGCCTCGGAGGAAAATGAAAGCCAGTCGCTTGTCTCGACTGCGGTAAGCGTGGCGGCAGTAGTCGTCAGCAGGTCCGATTCCATCAAAACTGCACACAGATCGACCACAAGGGCCATCACCATCAGCAGCCAAAGTGCACGGTAGATGCGCCAATCGCGCGCTGAAAGAATGATTTTGTTCATATACTTTTACCTGTTTTTAGTATGGTTCCTCTCGCAAAGAAGATTCCAAAACGAGAACTTGCTCCGTGGTGCGCTCACAACGACTGCATATCCGAATCGCCCTCGGCAGGCTGAACGGTGATACGCGTACTCATTGAAAGGCGCAAGAAGACAAGGGGAATAATGGCCATCAGCACCTGAAGGGCGTAGTAGCTCGTCAGGATGACTCCCTGCTGGTCCGTGGCTTGGAGTGCCCAATTGTAAAAGAGCACCCCTACCAAGCTCACCAGCAGAGAACAGATCAACTTGGTGATGCCGAACAAGCGAATGCGGCCTCGATAACGTACAATACATAGGCAAGAAACAAGGAGTTGCACCATCCCTGCGAGGACTCGATAGTTGAGGAGAAACGTCTCACGGAAACTGTCCCACGCCGTCGGGTTGTGAGCATAGGCGTACAATGTGTCCCGCCCAGGAACAGCAGTAACCAACGATGATGCGCCGACGAGCACCTCCCACAAAGCGACAAGCACCCAAAAACGATCGCCTGAACGGCGCATCCCGCGACGAAAAAACTCTAAAAGCAACACATGGCCCACGCCGAAAAGCACACTGACCACTCCATTGCCTACAGCCGTGCGCATAAATGTGTTCAGAGCCTTGCCAAACGAACCCGCAATGGCGTCGCTGGCTGCCGTAAAGGTTGAACTCCATTGCGACAGCATCAAACTCACAATTACCAGCACAAGTCCTACCGTCAGCCAGCGATTCACCACCGAGCTGACTTCAAAATAGCTTTTCTTCTTCATATAGTTCTTATACTTCACTTTTAAATGTTCTCTTTCTTCTCTCCTACCTCTTATGGAAATAGCATCGTTGCTGATTGCTCGGTAACATCATGTCATCTCTTCATTATCTTCTTTTCAATATATAAGGATTTCATCTTTTATCGTAATCTTTATTTCGTCATTTGCTTAATAATGGATTTCCATATATATTGATTTCTTTACAACACGACTCACATTCCTTAACCCACCCATTGTTCGACAAAATGTTTTTATCAACATATCCATATTTGTGGATATACTTAAAACTAAGCCGTCATAAAATAAAGAATCCGCTTTTAGCAACCAGAATCATCATTTCACCCTGCAAAATTAAGCAAAACATCTGATAACAACAAGGAAACCACTACTTAAATACTTAATTTTATCTTTATTTATCGTTTTCGATATTTCGCCTTATCCATTTATCCATATTTCCATATATACATATCTGACCATTAAAAAAACAGCCCTATCTCAACCTCCTCCAACAAACTTCCCGAAAACAAACCTCTTGCAGTGAAAATATTATCCACATTTAATTATATATGCATATCGTCTTATATTGTTTTGGTTATATCATTATATATTCATGTATTTACTGTCCCTGTTCGTGAGAAGAAATAGTTCATAAAAGCTGGCAGGCTCATACGCTAACGAAAACGTTAAATGTTAAACGTTAAACATCAATAGGGCAGAATAGGGCCGAAGATAAGGATAAGTTACGATCAGCCCTCACCTTAACTTACCTTTGCCTCTCGACATAAGCAACCCTGGAAAAGGTTGTCACGTTTATTCATGATACAAACTTCACTTGAGAGACGTATCGGAGCGGCAGGCAGAAATGAACAGCAAGGCCTTGGTTGCGGCAAAAAGTAGGAGGCGTGTGGAAGAAATAGCAACAAAGGGAGTTTGGGGCGGGTAGGGGACTTGTTAAATCGATACGGATCAAGCGTTAATGGGGCGTTAATTCATGCTAATCGTCTTGCATTCGGGCGGACGGAAGGTTATCTTTGTATGACGCCTAAGTCATGACAGCCGGCGTGCTGACAATCCTGCCTCGAGACACCATGCGTGGCAAGGCGACAAAATATAAAACACAATACCTATCCGACCATGATGAAAAAGTTAGAATACTCACCTTCCTCCTCAGACGGAAGTCGCTCCGTCTCGTATCGGTCTCGTATCAATCCCGTATTGTTCCCGTATCGTCCTTCGTTCTTCCTTCTTTCCTCCTTCTTTCGTTGTTCTATCATTCTCGCTTCCAGAAGCGGAAACAATACGGAAACAATACGGAAACGATACGTAAACCATGCGGGATTGATACGGAAACAATAGGAGGAACAAAGAAGGAACAAGGGAGGAGGAAGGAAGAAAGGAGGGTCAGGAGAAGGCGAAGGGACAGTCCGTGCATTGGCATTCCTCCACTTGGCTCGCCATCGTGTTGCGCAGAAAGCCCTTCACCGAAATGGCAGAAACAGAACAGGACAAGCTATTCAGACTGGTTCCACTCACCCGTTTTCAGATGGAGGCGTAGCCCTTTGTGCTCTACGCTCTTACCTCCCCATAGGGCTTATCTCCACGGAATCTATCTTTTCGCACAGAAAAGTTTGTAGTACACAGCAGCGCAAGTGAGAATCGTAAAACACTGGACAACAATAATTATTAATAGAGCGAAAGCAAAAAACGTTCGATAAATTTGGCGGTTAGAATAAAATTGCTTAACTTTGCACCCTGTCAGAACGACACAGGGGCATAGCCCAGTTGGTTTAGAGCGCTGCAGTCACATTGCAGAGGTCCCCGGTTCGAGCCCGGGTGTCCCTACCAAGCGTCCGATTCTCATGGAGAGTCGGGCATTTTTTTGATATCCGTATCTGAAAACAGGATTTCCTTATATCATTCCACCTAATAAGTATGTATAAGACAAGTTTTCCAACCATTCCCCTAATCGGCCATATCCACTCCATTTTCATAAAAAAACTATATCAGTAGGGAAATTTCTGAAAAAAGTGTGGAAAAATTTGCATCTTTCCAACCGACTATATAATTTTGCGCTCTTGTCTGAGGAGTCAATAGGGTAGTGCGAGACTCCACGGACAACGGGCACGCACCAACGCAAGTCCCAAAAGAAAACAACAAAACGCACTGCCACAACCATGCTACCATAAGATCAATGAAAAAGAAAATGATGAAGAAATTCCACCTCCTGCTGCTCCTCGCAGCAATGTTTTCCCTACCAGTCACACTCGCCTCGTGTAATGACGACGATGATGATGACAACGTCAGCATAACAATTCCGACAGGGACTGCGACGAACCTGACGATGGAGCGAGTTGTCGGAACATGGAAGCGCATCCATAGCAGCGGCAAAGAGATTAAGAACGGCAGGGTGACAAAGCAATGGGACAAGAATGTGGAACGCGACCAAGACCACTTTGTCTTCTATGCCGACGGACGCTGCCTACTCCTCGACTATGAGGATGACCAGCGTCTTTGGGAGGTCGAGGAGAGGGCTTCCTTCTCCATTCAAAACGGATGCGCCACGTTCCAGGGCGGCACGCTCCGCGACGTACGCATCGTTTCCTGTACCGACTATGAGATGGTCATCGTTTACACTATCTATGACGACGGAGACCCCAACGATGTAGAACAATACGTCGACACGCTCAGCCTCTCCAGCCATCGCACCGACCTCCTCGGCATCTACGATCCCTCCACAGAGAGACCTGGAGACTATTGGGACGAAAACGCTCCCTCTGCCACGGGACTGACCATGAGAGACATCAAGGGCACCTGGCTCATCACCCATAGCAAGGGACAAATCGTAGAGGGCGGAAAAATCACCAGCACATGGAACAGGGACGTGACCAGCAAGCAGAACCACTTCGTGTTCTATAACGACGGACGCGCCGTGTTCATGGAGAGCAAAGGAGACTACAAGAACCAGACGCCTTACTGGACGGCCAACGGCAGTGCGATGTTCACCCTGAAAGACGGACAAGCCATCTTCTCCGACGGCACGCTCTGCGCTATGAAAATACTCTCGCTCAAGGGCAACGAGATGACCGTCCACTATCTGCGCTACCAGGACAAAACCTTCTCCGTCATGGAGCGACACACCGAGACGCTCAAGTTGACAACAGACAATACAGACTTCCTTATCACGAAGTAGCCTCTGGGGCGCTTGCGGCCTAAGGAAATCCGCCTAGCAGAATCCTTTCCCAAACACGCTCCATCACAACGAATAGCGGGTCAGAAACAGCATGTGCTGCACTTCTGACCCGCTCACTTCATCCCCACCAAGCCGTAGAGACTTCGACAGAAAACGGTCTCATCTCACAACCGGACCACATGAAGGAGTTGGGCAGAGACCACCAACCCAAGTGTTTCAAACACACACACAAACATGTTAACGAACGTTTTTTGCTTGCAAAGAATTGCATAATTCCATGGTCGTATCAAATATGTTTCTGACGAGTTGCAACGACAAAATCATTTGCCTTTTCCACTTGATTGCTTGATATGCGCAAGTTTAACTCACGGCGCAGTGCATAACAAGTCACGTTTGGCGACTTCCTGTTTAGGATATGAACAATGGTTTCGGGTAGGACAGATTACCCAAATTCTTCATGGCAGAGAACACTGTGTTCCTTCTTCTTACAGCACTTATCCGTAACTTTTACAAGACCATTATCCACAGACTCGAAGTAAAGAGGTTCGGACTCAAGGCTACAGGTCGCATTGTGGGGTAAGGGGATGGTGTAGGCAGAAGTGGGTATTTCAGCCTCAATTTATCTGATGCTTCAGTAATGAGAAGACGTGTACACGCAAAAAGGACGTTGAAGGGCTTAGTTGCGAATTTGAGGTGACTGTATACCTCCTTCTCGTTCCAAGCTCGCGGGCGGAGAGGCTGAAGGAAAAACTCATCCGTCCAGTCTCTCTCGATCAGAAGCATCCGTCCAGCATCACGAAAGCTGCCCAATAGTAGGGTTCGGGGTGGCGCGCGCGGATGATGGCTTTAGTCTCTCTGAATGCCTTCTGCTTATCCCAACCACCATTTTGTGCCATAAGGCGCTCGTAGAAGATGGTCATAAACTCCTGGGAGACATTGTTGCTGATCTCCCATAGTGACATCACTACCGTACAGACACCCGCTTTCTTGAAAGCGCGCTGCAAGCCATAGAGCCCCTCGGGAGTAGCCTTGCCCAAACCCGTCTGACAAGCAGACAGAACAGCCAGGTCGGTGCCACTCAGGTCCATACCAGCAATCGTTCCCGCCGTGAGTATTCCACCCCTTACGCCATCGGGCAATTCCTTACCAGTCCATGCCGCATTGCCTCCAGAGAGAACGATACCCGAGAGCTGCATCGCATCTGTGAATCCCTTGAGATAATCAATACTGCTCGCCCTGTCTGGCGTATAATAGAATCCATGAGTATAGAGTTGCAAGATACGTGGTGAGTGGGCGTTCATGGCTAGAAAAGACTCCTCAGTTCCCTCCGCCCCCGTGTAGGTACATACTTTCCAATGGTGCTCGCCAAGGATACGCTCCACTTTTCGGATAGCCTCCTCTGATCCTGGAAGGTAAGCAAAGGTTCCACCCCCACAAACCACATCTTCCTCGTCGAGAGGGAAGGGGGACTGCGCAGACTTCTCTGCCTCACTCTGCATGGTCGTCGAGGCTACATCATATTGCAGTCCTCCATAGAGCACCGCCGTGCGCTCCTTAGCTACCGTGTCTGCCTTTCTCATCCGCACCAGCTCGCGAGCCGATGACAAACGAATAAAGCGATAGTGATCTCCCAAGAGCGTACCATCCGCAAGAGGAATCGACTCCAATGCTATATTAAACAAAAGCTGTGATGGAACATAGTAAACCGTCTGTCCCTCATGCAACTGCGAGGCCAAGGGAGTCCATAGAAGTTGCAATATCGCGGGCGAATACTCCTGATCATAATAAAGATAGGGCTGCGGTATACAGAGCGAGTCGATTTGGCACTCGTCAAAAAGAGGCATCAAGAGCGGGTACTGCTGCTCTTGGCGGACGATATAAGCAGCATAGTGGCGACCCGATGGTTTCGTTTCATAGTCTGTGAAGTCGATGAGCGTCTCGTCCTTGTGCAGCGACTGGCGCACCGCCTCATGGTCCACATCCATAAACTCCGTGTTGTTTCCATATCCCCGAACGCGTTCCTGCAGTCCGCGTCCCATCACCTCAAGCTGTTTGGAAGCCTCCAAGATACGGTCGGCATTCTGCTGATAATCCTTCTCCCAGCCTTTCATCTGCTGCTTCATTGCCACGATAGCCATATACTGCCGCATGTCCTCATCTGTTCCCTCCCGCTTGATGATATCGTACAAAGAACGCTCGGAGTCCAAGAGGAACGCCTTCGACATCACCAGCGCATCATAACATCCGCGGGTAAATGCCGTCTGTAGTTCGCCAGCTTTCAGCGCATAGGGGGTCATGAGCGTGAACAGCTCTGAGAGAGGACTCCAAAATCCCTTGCGCTCATTGGCATCCATATATGGCAGACGGTCGCGTACCCACCGCTCTAGACGCTCCTCGGCCTGCAGGTAGTCCTGACACCCTTGCACTATCATCCCAGACCATTCTTCGGCCTGAGCCAACCGTATCTGCGACTCAATATATTGTAAGCTATTCTCGCCGTTCAGTTCCTTGGTATAAGCCAGATTCTTGCGGCTGCATTGTTCCGCCTCCGCATCACGCCCCACTGCATGAAATTGGCGGGTCAAAAAAGCAAGCAGCTGAACCCGACATTGGTCCGATGACTTATACTTTGTGGCGAGTATCTCGTCCGCCTTCTGATAGTCAGCCAGCGCCGCCTCGTGATCGCCAAAGGCAGCACGACAGAAGCCGCGCCGGATATAAAGGTAATTGATCACTTCTGGGTCCGAGAGATAGGGTAGGAGCAGGAAGAGCGTATCGACCGCTTCGTAGCAGCCCGCTTTGTCCCCCTTGTAGCGATAAGCTTCTGCCATAAACTGACCATATCCCATGAAACGGTACAGGCCTACGGCCGACATTTCCTCATGGGGAGGCTCCATGTATTTTTTCGCATAAGCTATACAGTCGTCATAACGGCCCGCCTTCAGATAAAGTTCGGATAATTTGAAATAGGGAATTCCCGCCAGCGAGCCCAGTTTCCCGCTCGTCGAAGCCTCGGCCAAAGAGACGCTCCGAAAGAGCCACTGTTCTGCCACGCGATAGTTTTCCTGCCTCATGGCCTTCTCTGCCTGCAGGTTATAATAAGTCATTTTCGACACCTCGTCGGTTGTTTGCTCCGCCAGCGAGTCCATGGCCACATTGCATTCCTGCGCCATCTGGACATCGCCGATAAGGTTGCACAACCTCCATATATCACTCAGGACATTCATCTGCAAATCCGTCTCGCCGGCTTCCTTCGCCTGCGACAAAGCGTAGCGGTACGTCTCCATCGCACTGGACAAGTCATACTGATAATAGTATGCGTCAGCCAGGAGGTTCAGCGTGGCTATCTCATCGCTCACCTTGCCTGTTTTTCTGAACACCTCCACACCACGACGCGCACACTCCTTGGTCTTGTCATAATCTTGCTTTCGGTAGTAAACCGAACCCTCAAAATACCAAGAAGCACCTATCTTGTTCATCACGATCGTCCAATCGTTCTCGTTAGCATAGGGGAGCACCTCTTCGAGCAGGGCGCGTGCCTTGCCATAGTCGGTATTTTTTCCTTTCATCATCGGTACCGCCAGAAAATAGGCACTATTCACATAAGCATCCGACAGTTCTTTTTTCTCCTCGTCGGTCAACTGAGTTGCCATCAACCGCTTGGATAGTTCGTATCCCTCCTGATACCGCTCCAGCTGGTCATAGCAACGGCACGCCAAAATCTGGCTGCGTACATAAACGGTGCGCTCCTGCTCCGAGTCACACCGCTCCGTACTGCGCCCAATGGACAGGCAGATTTCGAGGACCTCGTCATACTTCTCGGCCTCATAAAGGGTGTCGGTCTGCTCCAACTGGAGCTTCATGTCCTCCAGGGACTGCGTCTGCGCCTTCAAGGTCAAAGTGAGACTGACGAAAGCAAGCAGAAGCAACAGTATTTTTCTCATGAAAAACGATTGAATAAATGAACTATCAATTGGGGTCGAAGGCAATGGTATCAGCCGACAACGTGTCGCCTGGCAGGGCGGAGCTGTGACCTTCCGATGGCGTACCGTCGAAGACTTGACCATCGCCACGCAATCCGTCGTCGGACGAAGAAGAGCCTGGTACAAGTCTGGTCACGAAGAATCCCAGCACTACGGCTGCAGCAATACCCGACAACCACACCCACCGCTTGCGTCGCGGCGCATCCTGACGGTCTTCCGCCGCGTTCAGGCAGTTCATCGCCACATGCGAACGGACGTGGCCGTACATTGTCCGCATCTCCTCCATACGCGACATCTTCCTCGCACGACTGGTCACGGCCAAGCGCACATCGCGCGTCAGCTCAAACTGCGCACGTTTTTTGGGATCGGCCTCCAACTCGCTCAGAAACTGCGACTTTTCTTCTTCCGACAGTCTATCTGGGTGGAGCAGATACTCGTCTATTCGGTCTTGAAAGTTAATATCCATAGCTCTTGTCTTTTTATGTTGAATGGTTAAAGCATTAGAAAGTATTCTTTTCTTGATCTATTATTCCTCGTTGAGATACTTATGATAGACCTCCTTGGCCGCATTCCTCAATCCCTCCATACATTTATACTTCTTGGTCTTGAGGGCGTTCTTGCTGCCGATGGTCGGCAACTCTTCCAGGATCGTGTCGAGATCCTTCTCCTCATAGTAGAACTTGGTGAGAATCTCTCCACACCGATCCGACATTCCGGCCACAAGGTCGCAAACGATGTCCAGCATCGCCCCGTCTCCCTCGTCGTAGAGCACGGCGGCCATCTCCTTGACATCGAGAAGCGTCACGTCGTCCTCCTGGTCCTCGCCATCAGCAGTACGGATGGCTTCGGCATGGTCTCGGGACCATTCGAGATATTTAAAGCGGGCTATCCCCATGAAATAGGTGAGGATGCTGCAGGTCAGGGGTGCGCCGTTTTTACCCACCATGTTTCCATCGAGACAGACCAGGCGCCCCCGCTCGATGTGCTCCCACAAGGCGATGAAAGCATCTTGGAATATCTCTGCCGCCTCTTCTTCTCCCACAAAGAACACGCCGCGGTATTTACGCCAAAAATAATCGGCACAATAGGCGTAGAGCTCATTCTCCGCCAACCGCACGCCGGCACGCACATCGGCCACCAGACGTGCCTCCCACAACCGTTCGTCGCTGTCCATCCCGGTCATCGCCTCCATCATCTGAGAAAATCGGATATACGTTGCTGGTCTTTATACTCACCCGTTATTACCGGGGTCTGATAGACACGGGACCGGATACCCTGGTAGAAACGCTTGATACGTCGCTCCAGTTCAGCGTTGCTCATCGAAGACTGGTCGGACAATATCTGCCACAGAGCGTAGGTCAACCGGCCAGCCACTGGATTACGCAGCTCTGCATTGGACTGGGCGCTGGTACATGCGCTGATGGTGATCCAGCGCTCCTTGCGTCGCGACACAGCACGGGGGATGGGCTCGGCAAAATGGCATGTCGCGTCAAAGACCTCGCTCACGCCACGCAGCACCTCCTCGCCTTCGTCGCCACAGGTAGCATCTCCACTATGGCAAGCATCGATGACGACAAGGATCTTGCCTCGATCGCCCACCTTGTCGCGCAATCGCCCAAGGTAGTAGTTGACCTCATCATCGGATAGATGACGCTCGCCTCGGTCGCGGGCACAAGCCTTCTTATAGGCGTCGTAGGGTATCCAACACTCATCCAGCCCATCAGGTTCGTCGTGATGCGGATCGGCCACTTGCTGTCCGTGGCCAGAATAGTGGATATAGAAGATGTCGCCAGGACGGGCCTTTCCTACCAGCGTATTGAACGCCGAGAGGATATTGCGCTTCGTGGCGCGCTCATTGACCAACGATATAATCTTGTCGTATCCGCCCTTGCGCAGCATCTGCCGCACACGGGGCACATCCTTGTCGCCGTTGATTTTCGGCCAGGCACGGTCCTCCTGCTTTCCCAATCCGATGACCAAGGCATACTTGGTTTGGGAAAGGAGCGGCAAAGCAAGCAAGGCTAGAAGGACGAGTAGCAGCCCGCGTCTCGCCATGTGTCTGTGGAGATGTGTATAGGTCTTTCGTTCCAATAATTTTTAGGCTTTGAGAGTTCTACATTTCGATGCGCACCTCCCATGCTCCATAGGGCGTCTTTCCATCAGGAAGTATAGAAGACTTCAGACGAATAGAAAAGGCACTCTGCAAAGGTAAGCATTTTCTTGGAAAAATCACAAACCTACGCAAGCTTTTTTATTCTAAGGAAGGAAAATTAGGGGATTATTCTGGTTTACACCTTCTAAAGACGATTTTAGCCTGAATATTGCGCTTTCCATTGAGTGAATTTGTTTTACATTGTTCGCTTTATCTATAGGGGAAAACTGCTACTACAAAAGTCTCATAAGTTGATTTTAATGGGTCTATGAGAATGATAAGCAAATCACTGTCAGTAGGCGGCAAAGAGGAAAGAGCAAGAAAAAGTACAGTTCCTGGTAATCCATGTAAGTTCGACAAAAAAGTGAAATGTTTTTTTACTTTCAAGTGAATTATTTTCTTCAAACTTTTATATCATTGATTATTAAGTATATAATGCAGATTGCATCAAGTCGTTTACGGTTTGTATTATCTACTATTTTGTATCTTTCATTTATTTTGTGAAACGGAAAAAGGACCCAAAAACGCCCAACTTCGACACTTTAGTAGCATCTTATACCCTACTTTTCAAAATAGTACGGCACTTTCAGAAGCTATTCTAGGAGAAAATACGCCTAAGTACGACATTTAAGTAGCATTCTTACGGGCACCAAGTAGTCAACTTCGACACTTCAGTAGCATCTTTATATCACTTTTCCGGCCATCAACGACACTTTGGTAGCTTGTTGGGCATAGAAAAAGGAGGGAAGTGCGACATCTTAGTAGCATTTACCAGTCAATGTCGCGCCGATGTACGACATTTAGGTAGCATCTTATGGAAAGCATTCTCATTGAAGTACGACACTTTAGTAACATTTCAGCAAACGGCAAAAAACAGGAAGTACGACACTTTGGTAGCATTGGTTCACAACCGTGGACAAAAGCAATGTGCGACATTTAGGTAGCATTTCTATTTTGCAACATATTTATTTACATTATCGAGGATAATTCATGATTTGTGCTCGCACACTATCCAGCACCTAACAGACCGACAGAAGCTACTAAAGCTATAGCTCATAAAGACGGAAGGGTAGGGGAGAAGGGTAGGAAAAAATAGATTCTACGCCAGGTGAAACAAGGGAGCAGACTGGAAAAATAGGATAGGAAGATGGTGGACCAAAATACTATGAAAATCATGTATATATTTTTCAAAATACTACCTAAATGTCGTACTTTGAGAGAAACGAAATTGCAAAAGATGTTACCTTTTTGTCGAAGTTGTTGTTAATTTACTGATATACTATATTTTATAAAACTTAAAAATAGAATCACTCAAAAGGGTTAAAGCAAGACAAAATAGGGAAATACCTATCATTTTACCCAATAATGTAAAGAACGCGTCAAATTTAATTGTTTTTGTAAAAATAAATATTATCAATGTTACCAATCTGTCGAAGTTTGCGCCCAACATGTTACCAATCTGTCGACGACATGCTACCAATCTGTCGACGACATGTTACCAATCTGTCGACGACATGTTACCAATCTGTCGACGATAACCGACTTAACTAATTGATAATCAAATCGTTTCGCGACCCTCTAATATATCTAATGATATACTAATGATTATCTAATGTTCAGAAAAGTCGTTTTTGAAGTATTTTTTTCAAGATTTTGCGCGCTAAGACGCGCGCTGAAGTTACCTTTTTTGACCATGGTTCGTAGTCCCATCAGTTCCCCTCCCCCTACCCCCTCCCCATAAGAATGGGTAGAGGTAGGAGTTTGTCGTAAGTTAAGCCTAAGGCGCATGGTGAGAAGATAAGTTACCATGCGCCTTAGGCTTGCGACGCTTATGCGCACCAAAGGGTGACGAGGAAGGGGACTGTGAAGTCGGTCACGAAACCGTGGTAGATACACAAGGGCGCATATCGTTGTCCGATGGACTGGGTAATGCTGGGCAGGGTGGTGTCCATGCTCGTCGCGCCGCCCGATGAGATAGGAGCCAACGGGCCGAACCAACGAGCCAATAGCGGGGTGAGCAGGAGTGTGGCCATTTCGCGAATGATGTTGGCCAAAAGAGCGATGGTGCCCAGTTCTGCACCTCGGTATTCGGTGATGAAGATGCTTGATAGTGAATAATAGGCGAAGCCGCTGTTAATGGCGAGGCAGTCCGTCAGTTCCCGATGTTGCAGGAAGGTGCAGATGCCACCTCCGAGGAACAGGTAAGCCACCGCCGCTCCCATCCATGATCCGAGAATGGTGACGAGTGGTAGGAGAGCCAGTCGGGGACTTAGGCTTTTGAGTTCGTTCTTCATGTCTGGGTTGAGACCGATGCCGATGCCTACGAAGAGGAGCAGGGCGCATAGAGCCACCATGCTGATGTCGCCCTCCATGAGCCATGTGGGCATGCAGCCGCTGCGTCCTGCCAACAGTCCGAGGGCGAAGAAGCCCACCACGATCAAACTGCCTTTCATCCCTCGCCTCCTTTCCTTGTCATCCGCCATAGCACCCAGGCCAGGGCACAGCAGCACAACAGGCCGCTGAGGGACAGTAGCAGCGCTTCCACGCCCAGCGTGGGCAGGGCGGAGATGATGCGCTCGTTGGCACCCACTTCGATGCCGAGCATGAAGAGAAGTAGCCAGATGAGCCACGTTGTGGCACGGCCAGCCCATGCGCCGATGGCCTGAAGCCGGGCCTCCGACGCCGTCCTTGTGCGTAGTGCGTATCCCGCACCGATGCCAAGGAATATGAAAATCATCACTATAAACATTTTTGTCTTGGTCTTAACTTATGCTTAGCTTATGTCTTAGTCTATGCTTAACTTATGCCTAGCTAATGTCTTAACTTACGTCTTAGCTTATGCCTATGAGTGCAAAGTTAGCACAAATACGTCGATAACAGGGTGTATTTTGTTAATTATTTCATAAAAGATGAAATATAAGCCGATTTATAGAATAATTTATTTTAACTTTGCAACCTAATCAATACCTTCGTATGAACAACAAGTTATTCTTTGCTATCGGATTGGCCGCCACGCTCTTGCAGGCCCCAGTCACCGTATCGGCCCAGTCTTCTGGTACGAGTCAACAGAACCCTCTTCTGATGAAGAGTAATTTGCCCTTCGGTGCGCCCGATTTCAGTCGCATCAAGGAGAGCGATTACCTTCCTGCCATCGAGGCAGCCATCAAGATCAAGCGCGACAACATTCAGAAGATCGTCGACAACAAGAAGAAGCCGACTTTCCAGAATACCATTCTCGCTTTCGAGGAGAGTGGTATCCTGCTCGACCGCGTTTGCAGCGTCTTCTTCGGCCTTACCAATGCCGACAAGACTCCCGTGCTGGCCGAAGCCGAGGACAAGGTGATGCCGTTGCTCACGGGTCTTGAGAACGAGATATCCTTCAACCAGCAGCTCTTCGAGCGCATCAAGTTCGTTTACGATAACGAATATGCGAAGCTCAAGGGTGAGGACCAGCGCCTGACGGAGGAAATCTACAAGAGTTTCGTGCGCTCAGGTGCACTCCTGTCTGCCGAGAAGATGGCGCGTATGAAGGAAATCAACTCCCGTATCTCGGAGTTGCAGCAGCAGTGGGGCAACCTCCTTCCCGAGGCGACCAACCATGCCGTGGTCTGGGTTGATAACCGGGAGGATCTCGCTGGTCTCAGCGAGGCCGACATTGCCCAGTGCAAGAAGGATGCGGAGATGCGTGGTGGCAAGGCCCCCTATTGCATCGTCATCATCAATACCACGCAGCAACCCATCCTCGCAAGCCTTCAGAACCGCGCGCTCCGTCGCAAAGTGTTTGAGGCAAGCATCCATCGTGCCGACGGAACCAATCCCCAGTACAACACGTTCCCGATAGTGACTGAGTTGGCAAGACTCCGTGCCGAGAAAGGCCAAATCATGGGTTATGCCAATTATGCCGACTACTCACTTGAGAACACGATGGCCAAAAACTCAGCCAACGTGGACAACTTCCTTGAGCAGCTCATCAAGGAGTATGCACCCAAGGCCGACGCCGAAACCAAGGCCATAGAGGAGTATGCCCGCAAGACCGAGGGAAGCGACTTCCAGCTTCAGCCCTACGACCGCTTCTACTATTCGGCGAAGATGAAGAAGGAGATGTTCAACATCTCTGACGACGAGGTGAAGCCCTACTTCAATGTCGATAGCGTGCAGGTGAATGGTGTGTTCTATGCTGCCAACCGTGTCTATGGCCTGACCTTCAAGGAGCGCAAGGATATCCCCAGCTATCATCCCGACACGAAAGTCTTTGAGGTGATCGACAAGAACGGAAAGCCCCTGGCCCTCTTCTACAGCGACTTCTTCCGCCGTCCCACGAAGCGTGGTGGCGCGTGGATGGATGCCTTTGCCAAGCAGAGCCGCCAGCGCAAACAACTTCCTGTGGTCTATAACGTGTGCAACAGCGCCAAGGCTCCCGATGGTCAGCCCTCGCTCATCACCTGGGACGAGGTGTGCACGATGTTCCATGAGTTTGGCCACGCCCTCCACGAGATTCTCTCCGACTGCCAGTACAACACCCTCTCAGGCACGGCCACGGCCCGCGACTTCGTTGAGATGCCCTCTCAGTTCAACGAGTCCTTTGCCAGTATCCCCGAGATCTTCGACCACTTTGCCCGCCATACCGTGACGGGAGAGCCGATGCCCGCAGAGCTGAAGGAGCGTATGCTTGAGAGCATCAATTTCCAGACGGCCTACTCCCTCGGCGAGAACCTCGCATCGACCTGGGTCGATCTGGCTTGGCACAAAATCAGTCCGGACGAGGTGCCGTCGCCCTATATGGCCGGTGCCTTTGAGAAGGAGCAGCTCCACAATGCCGGACTCCTCAATACGCAGATTCCCCCGCGCTACTCCACCTCCTATTTCAATCATGTCTGGGGCGGAGGTTATGCCGCTGGCTATTATAGCTACCTGTGGACGGAAGTCCTGGCGGTCAATATCGCCGACTACTTCAAGCAGCATGGTGCGCTCGATCCCGCCGTCGGCCAGGCGTTGCGCGACAAGATTCTGAGTCGTGGCAACACCAAGGATCAAATGCTGATGTTCACAGACTTCACTGGTATGGAGAAACCCGATGCTTCGGGACTGCTCAAGGCCAGAGGACTGTAAAAGTTCTGTTTACGCAATACAGATCAAAGCAAGCCCCCGAAAGTTGACAAACGTCAACTTTCGGGGGCTTCCCGTTTCGGTTTTTCTCTTCCTCATATCGGACTGCAATCTGAGGGCCGAAGAAGAGAGATGTTTGGTAGTGATGCTACTCTATCGTCATAGGACCCGTGTAGTGACCTGTGAGGTTTGCATTGTCATACTGGTAGATGTTGAAGACGGCGAAGTCAATATCAATCTGTCCGCTCATCAAGTTCACCCTGTCGTGCCTCCGAGTGCGGCAGCTCCCCCTTCTTCGCGAGCAGCATTGTCAGTATAAACTTCATTTTCCTCATGATTGTATCGGTTGTGTTGTTAATAGGTCTGTCCTTGTCCTCTTCTTTCTTAAGAGTGGTTACATAGTTAGAAAAATTAATTTATACGGCCAAATATTTCTGAATATTATCTATGTGGCGTGTTTTCTTAATTGTTTGACAGTCGTGGGTTCCTTTTTAGCGACGGGTTTTGATGTGTCAAAGTAGGGTGTAGAGAATTCCTTGTAGTCCGAGAAGAAGAAAAATATACGAAAAATTTTCTTAATTCAAGAAAAATCTGTACCTTTGCCGACACTATTAACAGAACAAAATCAAGCACTGATGAATAGCATTCTGAACTTTGATGAGCTCTTGCGCCACCTCTCCGAGCAGAAGGTGGTGAAGCGTCTTGCCGTCGTGTGGCCCGAGGACGATGCCACGCGTGGCGCAGTGGCCCGCGCATTGCAGGCTGGTTTCGTAACCGCAATTATGGTTGGCGCACGCCAGGCCGTGGAGAACGACCCGCAATACGCCGAGTTGATGGACCGCGTGACGTTCGTCGATACTGACGACAAGCTCGACGCGGCACAGAAGGCCGTGGCTCTCGTCCGCGAGGGTGGTGCCGATGTGCTCATGAAGGGATTCATCAATACCGACCAGGTGCTCCGCGCCGTGCTCAACAAGGAGACTGGTATCCTGCCGAAGGGCAACGTGCTGACCCATATCGCCGTGGCCCAGATGCCGCAATACCACAAGCTTCTGTTCTTCACCGACGCCGCCGTGATTCCTTATCCCACGCCCGAGCAGCGCACGGAGCAGATCAAGTATGTCACCGCCCTGTGCCGTCAGTTTGGCATTGCCGAGCCGAAGATTGCCCTTATCCACTGCTCTGAGCATGTGGATGAGCGCCACTTCCCCTGCACCGCCGACTATCTGGAGCAGAAGAAGCGTGCCGAGGAGGGATTCTTCGGTCCCGTTCGCATCGACGGTCCGCTCGACTTGAAGACCTCTTGCTCTCCCGCCGCCCTGAAGGCGAAGAACATGGAGTCTTGCGTAGAGGGTGATGCCGATGCCGTCATCGTTCCGGACATCGAGGCTGGCAACGTGTTCTACAAGACCATCACGCTCTTCTGTGGCGCTATCACGGCTGGTATCCTCCAGGGTCCGACAGCTCCCGTTGTAGTCCCGTCGCGTGGCGACTCCCCCGAGGCCAAGTTCTTGAGCATCGCCATGGCAGCCATGGCACACCAGTAATATTAGTGTAACCAAGCCAAACTTAGAAATAATCTACCAAAATGTATAGAATATTAGCCGTCAATCCGGGTTCTACTTCGACGAAGATTTCCGTTTCCGACGACGAGAACCTGATCTTTGAAGCAACCATCAACCACTCCCGCGAGGAGTTGAAGAAGTATAAGCGTATCTCCGACCAGTATGAGATGCGCAAGGATTTGGTCATCGCAGAGGTGAAGAAGCATGGTCTTCCCGTGCAGTTCGACGCCATCATCGGCCGTGGCGGACTTGCCAAGCCTGTCAAGTCTGGTGTCTTCCGTGTCAATGATCAGATGGTCGAGGACCAGCGCAAGGCCCTCCACCAGCACGCCTGCGACCAGGGCTGCATCATCGCTCACGAGATTGCCGAGGAGATCGGTTGCCCGAGTTTCGTGGCCGACCCCGGTGTGGTCGATGAGTTGGCTCCCGAGGCCAAGATTTCTGGTTCTCCGCTGCTGCCGCGCTACTGCATCTGGCATGCGCTCAACCAGAAAGCCATTGCCCGCCGCTATGCCAAGGACCATGGCACACGCTATGAGGACCTCAACCTCATCGTCTGCCACCTCGGTGGCGGTATCTCCATCGCTGCCCACGACCATGGCGAGGCCATCGACGCCAACAACGCCCTCGACGGCGAGGGACCGTTCTCTCCCGAGCGCGCAGGATCCCTGCCCGCAGCAGACCTTATCCGTCTTTGCTTCTCTGGCCGCTACACGCAGGACCAGCTTGTCAAGAAGGTGAGCGGAGAGGCCGGTATCATCGCCCACCTCGGCACCAACGACATGCTGGAGGTGGAGAACTGGGTGCTGCATGGCGACAAGCACGCCGAACTGATCCTCAATGCCATGATCTGGAATGTGGCCAAGTGTATTGCTGCCGAGGGCGCAGTGCTCAAGGGCAAGGTCGATGCCATCCTCCTCACGGGTGGTCTGGCACGCTCTCAGTATATCACTGACCACATCAAGGAGCGCGTAGAGTTCATCGCCCCTGTCACCATCTACCCGGGCCAGGACGAGATGAAGGCACTCACCGAGAATGCCCTTGCCGTGCTCCGCGGAGAGCGTCAGGCCATGGACTACGGCGAGGCCGCCAACAACGAAAACGACCTCTAAGTAAGGAAAGATATTATCAAGGGGTGGGGCAGCCAGACGGTTGCTCCACCCCTTTGTTTCTGTTCTGGGGCAAGGGACAAGGCCCGCGGGTGAGAGCTCCACTTCTCACGGTCTTGCCACTCTTATAGAAAAATGTGCCAAACCCCATGATGAGAGTTTGGCACAAATAGATTCAACCTCGATCGGTTGTTAGAGTTTATTTCGTTTGTGGTAGGCGATTATCGCTTCACGACTTTCTTTCCACCGACGATATAGACACCCTTCTGCTGCTGGCCCAGCGTGCCACGCAGTTGCACTCCGTCGCGGCTATATACGCGCTCCGCCTTGTCAGCCTGCTGGCCGTCTGCCGTTGCGTTGTCGATACCGTCGCTGGTCAGCTCCTCGATATTTGGGGCAAAATCCTTCCACAGGTCGGCATTCTCATACTTTGTCTTGCTTCCGACCGGCACACGGAGTGTGCAGTCCACGGCGTTCGCTCCTCTGAAGAACGGGATCAGACCCAGCTCGATAGTAGCAGGGTCGGCGACGCGTACGGTGAGGCTGCTGAGGTTCTGGCACCATCCGAAGGCGAAGTCGCCGATGGAGGCCATGCCGTCGGGCAGGTCCACCGTAGTGAGTTTCTTGTTGCCGAAGAAGGCGTATGGGCCGAGATTCCGCAGGCTCTTCGGTGCGATATACTCCGGTGTGGTCTTTCCCTCCGGATACTGCATGAGCGTGTTCATCTCCTTGTCGTAGAGCACGCCGTCCACCGATGTGTAGTTGGGATTGTTCTTGGCCACATTGATGTCCGTGAGGCTCCAGCAGTCGTGGAATGCCGACTCGCCGATACTCTCCGTGCCGGCAGGTACGTCGAAGGTGGGTACGCCGCTGACACGGGCAAAGGCGAAGTCGCTGATCACCTTCAGCTTGTCGTGCAGAGGAAGGGAGGTGAGGTAGTCGTTGCCGCAGAAGGCATAGTCGCCCACCGTCGTCACACTCTCGGGGATAGTATATGAGTCGTTGTCCTTGCCCGCAGGATATTGCACGAGCGTCGTCATGGCCTTGTTGTACAACACGCCCTCTACGGAGACGTAAGCCGTGTTGCCCTCTGCCATGTCGATTGCTGACAGTTTCTTGCAGTCGGCGAAGATACCGCCTCCGATGTTGGTCACCGTTGAGGGTATCGTGATGGTCTGCAGCTGCTCACAGGCGTTGAAAGCCGTCTCCTCGATGCTCTTCAGACCCTCTGACAACTGCACGGAGGACAGGTTGACGCAGCTTGCGAAGGCATTGTCGGAGATGGTCTCCACACTTGCCGGGATGCTGACCTCGCCGAGCGCCTCACATCCGCTGAAAGACCAGCGCCCGATATAGGTCAGGTAGGAGGGGAAGTCCACGCTAGCCAGGGCCACGCAGTCGGCGAAGGCGAATCCGCCGATGGTCTCCAGTTCCTCTGGCAGAGCGATGCTCTCCAGGCTGGTGCATCCCTCAAAGGCGCTTTCTCCTATCTTGGTGATGGTGCCGGGCAGTTCTGCTGACGTGATGGACAGACAGTAGGAGAAGGCGTTGTCGCCGATGGTCTCCATGCCAGCGGGCAGGCTGAGTGTCGTCATGTAGATGCAGTTGCAGAAGGCGTTGCTGCCGATGCTTGTCACGCCACTTCCGACGTTCACGGTCTCGATGCCCTCCTGATACTCCTGCCACGGTGCTGCGCCGTAGTCGTAGTTGGGCATGGCGCCGTTGCCGGTGATGGTCAGTTCCTTACTGGTCTCGTTGTAGTTCCAAGAGAGTGGTCCCGTGGTACCCGATTTCTGTGCCATGGCACAGGCAAGGTTCATCATCAGGATCAATGCCAGAGTAGTTTTTTTCCTCATAGATTTTGTTTTTTAGATAAGTTGGGGAGATATTGGATTTATTTTGTGAATCACCCCCCCAGTTTGAAGGTGAGACACAATACGTTCTAGTCCAGGGTCGGTCTTCCGGCGTCTTTTCCGCCGGTGTTGCGCCCGTGGTTCATGAGCGGTTTGATTTGGAGGCAAAATTATACATAATATTCGGAATAACGGTGGTGTTTTCCATAAAACTTTTAACTTTTTTCCGTTTTCTCCATTTTCTTCCTGGTTTTAGGTCAATAATCTGTGCTCAATTTGCATTTTCCCCACACCGCTTCTTTCTCCATCATGATGAAAAGAGGCGGTATGGAAAGATTTGTTTATAAATATTTGCTGATTATAAAATAAAACCGTATCTTTGTCGGCAAATAGCTAACGAAACAAAACCATTTATCAAACAAAATCAAACAGGCTTATGAAGAAATGTTACGCAACCCTGCTGCTCGCCGCACTCTGCTCGACGGCTACGCTGGCACAGCAGCAAGACTCGCTCATCACGCAACCCGCGGCGGGCGAGACTATCAACCTCTATCGTACGACGACGGGCTATGAGTCGGTGTATTATTATGCTGTGGACCACCAGAGCACAGGCGACTGGCAGCGGATGGTGTTCGGTGAAGATGGCGCGGTCTATCTTGAGAACCCCATCAATTCCATCTACACGCAGACCTGGATCAAGGGTTATCGCACGGAGGGAGACACCATCGCCTTCCAGCTTCCCCAGGCCATCTTCTCCGAGGAGGACTTCTTCTCTGGTGATACACGCTATGGATATTTGGAGCGCGTGCGCCCAGGAGAGCGAAACGGCAAGCAGACGCTCGTCCCCAACGAGGATCCCGCCGACCAGGTGCTCAAGTATGTATGGCATGGCGACTCGCTCAAGATGGTGCTCCCCGAGGGCGAGTTGATTGGCATGTGCCTTGCCAGCGGATCATGGACGAGCTATGCCGAGGCCACCTACAAGGGTGTGCGCATGGATAACAACACAATGGTACCGCCGGCAAGTGCCACGGTCAACGACGGCCTGATGCTCTATATGGATATGGAGGGGCAGTCGCAGCTCTATCCCGTGCGCTACGCTCTCGATGGCAGCGATGTCTATCTGGGCGACCTCTCGGCCAACGTGAAGGGCTACTGGATCAAGGGAACGATGGACGGCACGACCGTCACCTTCCCCGCCACCTCCTTCGTCGGCATCGACACCCTGACGGCATGCTATGTCTATGCCTCTTCTGCCGTGGTGGGCAAGGGCAAGGACGAGATGGGTACCGAGTTTAATAAAGCTTGCTTCTCTGGCGAGCCCCTCGTCTTCACCTACGATGCGGACAACAATTCCCTTTCCACCAAGGGTATCCTCATGGTCCACAAGAGCATGGATGACGACCGCAGTACCAACATCTTCGATGCCTACCGCTATGCCCTCATCAGCCGTTGGGACAAGAAGCCCGCAGCCCCCATGCCGCCGAAGCTCACGGCCTACCAGCCCTACGACCCGAACCCATGGGGAGGCCCGGGCGGTCTGCAGTACTCGCTGAGCTACTACTCTGCCGACTTCAATTATCTCGACCCGTCTTGCCTCTACTACAATCTTTATATCGATGGCGAGGTGGTCACGTTCTCGCCCGACGACTATGCCAACCTGACGGAGGAGATGACCGACGTACCCTATGCCTTCACCGATGGCTACGAGTTCTATAAGTATGACGAGAACGACCGCACCATCTATTTCTACAAGGAGGTGAAGGAGAAGATCGGTATGGAGGCGTTCTATATCGACGGCGACGTACGTCTCGGATCGGGCGTTGCAGAGTATTATCCTAACGGTGTGCCCGACGGCATCGATATCTCCGAGGCTTCCATGAAGCAGATCGAGCGTGTGGAGTATCGTGACCTCTCTGGCCGTGTGGTCAGTCGCCCGGCAAAGGGTATCTTCGTCCGCACCATTACCTACTCCGACGGTAGCCGTGCTACGCGCAAGGTAGTGAAGTAAGTTTCAAACTTCCGCAAAGTGTATCGTTCGCACACTTTGCGGAAGTTGTCGGTGTTTTGGGCGTGGTTGACGTCCGATAAAATGACAGTCTATGATAGCTCGATCCATGCTTGCTCATCGTCTTTCCCAGGATGAGATCAAGGAGATCTGTGTGCTTGCCCATGGGAAGCACAACGATCATCTTAAGGAGCAACTATACCAATTGACCCTTGACGATGATCGTCGTGTGGCTGTCAATGCGCTTTGGGCGTTGACCCATTTCGCTTCCTCGGACTACGAGTGGCTCTATGCCAAGCGCCATCATCTGATAGACCGTTGCATCGTGGAGCAGGATGCAACCAAACTTCGGTTGTTGCTCGCCCTTCTCCTTCGTCAGCCATTTGGCAAGGAAGACATCCGTACAGACTTTATGGACTATTGCTTAGTGCGAATCGCCGACTCGAAGTCGGCCTATGCCGTCAGGGCTCAGTGTATCAAACTTGCTTACGAGCAGATGCGCTATTGGCCCGAACTGCTCGGCGAACTGCGTCAAGCCCTCGACATGATCAGTTACGAACCGTTGTCGCCAGGCCTTCGGTCGGCTTGGAAACAGGTGATAAAGAAAATAAATGCCGCTCAGTGACATCTATCAGTGGGAATAGTCGATGATACATCGGGCGAACAAATGAAAACTCCCTATGGCAGGCGGCCTTTGGCCGTCAGTCATAGGGAGTTCTATTTTCCAATCTATTCCATGAGCAGTACGCTCACGCATTGCTTACACGTCGATCTTGATCTTCTTGGAAGCTGACGCAAACTTCATGGCTGCTTTCAGGAATCGCTGCTTCTGCTCCTTGGTGAAGTTGGGGGCAAGTTTCTGACATTTCTCCGATGTGGCCTGCAGTTCCTCGCTCAGCTCCGTCATCTCCTTGGAGGCGGTCTCAAACTCGGAGGATCCGGGCTTGGCGGCGTTGAGCTTGTCGATGATGGCGGCATACTGGTCGGCATACTGCTCGAAGGCGGCTACGAGCGATTCGGCGTTGTTCTCGTCTATCTTCACTTTCTCAGGTGCTGCGGCCTCGGTGGTCGTGGTGTCCGTCGTGGTTGCGTCCTGCTTGCTGCCGCTTTGGCCACAGGATGTGAAGAGAAGGGCAGAGAGGGTGAGGGTGAATAATAGTTTTTTGTTCATAATAGGGTAGTGATTGGTGAATGTTGCGATAGGGTGTGGTTACATCCAGAAGGTGTAGTGTCCCTCTTGGTCGGCGAAGAAATAGGATCCTTCCTTCGTGAACTTGATGCGGTACACGTCATACTTCGTGGCCTTGAGGGCATCCTTCAGTTTCTGGGGCACGTTGCCGAGAAACTTGTATCCGTTCTCGAAGCAGAGCACGCAGGCGTCGTTGGTCAAGTGAGCAGCCCACAACTGTCCGTGAGTCTCGATGCCTTCCTTGATCCAGTCGTCCATATCCGTGCTGGAAGAGGCGACGTGGTCGGTGGAGACGGCAATCCAGTCTCCGTCGTCGTTGAACGTCACGGAGGTGATGGTCTCTTCGGCCTCGTTCCACTGGCGGAGCTTGCTCTCCAGTTCAGACGGGATGTTGGACCATTGGCAGCCGTTCTTTCCTACGAGGATGAGCCATTCGCCGTCCTCGGTCAGCTGCACGTCGTCGATGTAGTCGTCATCGTCGTGATACTTTTCGAGCGCGTCGGCCAGGGCCTGTGGGATGCCGGCCGTATAGGCATAGTCGTTCTTTCCGTTGAGGGCGAGGTCGCCTCCTGTGTCGGTGATGGCCACGTTGCGGCAGCCCCCCCATTCGGAGATGTTCTGCTTGATGTAGTTACGGCCACGAGAGTTTTGGGCAAAGAGGGAGACGGTGAAGACCGTCATCAATGCCATTATGAATGCTGTTCTTCTCATACGCATGGTGAGTCGTCTTTTGTTATCTGATATTGTTCGTTTTTTATCGTTTCTTGCCCGCACGGCATGGTTCGACCGTGCGCCGTGTCGGTGGTTTCCTGCCATGGACGTTTTGCGTCTGTTGGTTGGAGTGAAAACTAATCGACACGACAAAGTTACTAATAAATTCCGAAAAATCACAAATATTTTATAAGAAATATTCCTACTCCGTTCGATTTTCCCCTTATATCATTCTGCTTTCGTGTGAAATGCAATTGACTTTGGTCTTCTGGTTGCGATATAAAGGCACGACGAGGACTATTTGCTGAATATTTCGTCAAATTGTGACTTTGTGAAAATATAGTACAAGTTTTTGTCATGATCGTCCACGGCATCTGGGCCTCTTCCGTGATGGTAGGAGATGCGGGTGGGGAAGGGGTGAAACCATCCGTCAATTTCCATGGGGACAGATGTGGCGCTGTGTGGTGCAATGGCCTTGACGTAGGTTGTCTTGTCGTCTGGAGTTCCGTACTGATAGTTCTTCCGGCAAAGATAATATTCTTCGTCGGTATTATTGAAGACGTATTTCCCGAACAGTTCCTTTCCTATGTTTCCGTTGATGGCATAGCATGTGTAGTGGCCGTTGGGGGTGGTGTCCTCGATATGATAGTAGGTCGGGATGACGAGTTTGAGTGCCAAGCCAAGCGCAAATCCCAGCATTGGACCAACTATGATGCTGGCGCCGATGCAGATGCCCCAAGTTGCTCTCTTGTATTTTTCGTCTTGCCCTACGATCTTTACATCGGGGTCTGCGCTGCCATCATTGTTTCGTAAACCAGCCCCCGTTGCGGTTGTTCGCCTGACCTTCTTGTAAATGAAAATGAAAAAAAGGATGCTCGCGAGGGCCATAGACCACCCGAAAAGCGCAAAAGATGTAATCTCCATGTTCTTGTTTTTTTAGATGTTGTTATGAGTATGTGCTGCCGAGGTGCCAGCTATCTTATGCAAAGTTACTGAAAATCTCTGGAATAACCTCGAACAACGGGAGAAATGACGCTAAACGACTTAACCCAAGTTTGATAATCAATTTTTTCGTCATTTTTTAGGGCCTCTACAGTTGCTAGCGAGTTGATTTTCAAGAAATGCATCCTTCGATTTTGAATTGTAGTACGCAGGGGTTTCGTGAAAAAGTAGTATTTTTGCACACGCAATGCACACCTGCTATTTATCTTTTATCGTTTTTGCTCCTCTATAAATTCATCTATTTCTCCTAAACAACCAATTTCTTTAGGAAGTACGAACATGTTGTTCGGATTTACATATTTTCGAAAATGGTCTTCAATGTCGGAAATTTCCAAATCTTCAATGCTTGTATTAGTATTAAATCCCACAGGTTGAATATGACACAATTTCCAATTAGGCAAAGCATAACTACCTAATGGTTTGGTGTACTTGGCATTTGCCTTAATTTCCTTTGTTGCCATAAACACCATTGGTAACTCTTTTTGGCTCAACAGCTCTTTGATTTGAGATAAGGTGAACACTATCCCTTTTAGAACATTATTATACGCCCAAATAGCTACGGTATTATCTGAAACGATAATCTCTCTTCCACAGGGATGCACAAAGGATTGACCTCGTTTGTTTGTTTCTTTGCGAATAATCAATGGCATGTCTTTGTCTGCAATCCATTCCTCTATCAGATTATTCCAATTTTCAAGTACTTCAACATCTATCTGAGGGTTATTAGGAGAATTACGCCACAATGTACCTATCTCCTTAATTTTCATTCGGATTTCTTTCCCTGCCAAATCTTTTTTGGGCATACATCTTTCTGACTGCCTATATGGTGTAGGTTGTCCCGATATTAAAAATTGCATAGCTCGTTTGGGAGGATATTTACAACTATACAATCTGCCCTCTTGATAGCTCTTGGTTTCAATAACATTTGAAAAGACACGATAGAAATCAGCTTTTGTAAACTTGAATGTTCCATCTGGAATATGCACAATAAATGAATCATTATCATTCAAAGGCTCAATCAAATCAGCCTTGAAACATAATCTACTACTTGTGTATTCTACCATATTATACCAACTATTCAAACTAATTATACCGCAAAGGTACTCGAAATAAACCAAATGAGAGTATTTCTTTCGTTTACCTAATTTCTGCAGCACTATGAGTTAGCATTTTTTATAAGTACCTGAGCAAAAAGAAGTTGCTCAGGATTTTTCCATGTCAGACTTTTCACCTACCTTAGTGCTGCAAAAACAAGTATAGCAAAAACTCCGAATGGCATGGCGAAAGTACAAATAAAATCCGAGAAACCCACTCCTTTTGGAGGAATTTTTCCGATCATGGAGCAATTTGATGCCCTTTTAGCTCAAACCATTGACTCCACCTTGGGAATGAGATGCAAATGGTATGGCTATCAGTATAGTGAGATTCTGCGCTCTTTGATGTGCCAGTTATCTTATGCAAAGTTACAGAAAAAACATCCAGTTGCAAATTTTAGACAAAAAAATACTTGATTCGGTAAAGATGTAGGAAAAGCTGTCTGTCTCTTGGTGTCTTTTCTCGCTTTGGTAAGCATAGTTTTGGTTCATTTGGTTTAATGGAAATGTGGTTGTCGCCTGTAGTGGGAGAAAGAGGGTGATAACCCTTCCTAACTGCCCCTAAAAATGAATATAACTTCATCGGCCAACGAAGTTAACTTCATTGGCCTACGAAGTTATATTCATAGGGCTACGAAGTTAACTTCATTTTTTACCCCACTTTTGAGCCTATTCGAGTGCGGTGGTCCTGTTGCCTGGCTTGTATGAGAAATTTGCTTGTTCGCGTGCGGCTTTCCGTCCCGAACCCATCCCGAGACCATCCCGAAGGATGGGCGATGGGTTTTGGGCCTCCCCCAAGAGGGCAGGAGGGGGGCGTTCATGCCCGCAACGGCCACTTTTGCCTTTCCTGCGCTATATATATAATAAGGAGAAAATAGCTTCCCAGTCGTAAGAGACTCTTGTTTCCGTCCGTCTCGCCCCATTTTCTCTGTTCTCCTGCCCTTGTTTCGCCCCTCCAAGGCATCGTTTCCCCACGATATGGCCCTGTTTCGCCTCCCAGGCCGCCTCCATGAAAAGGTGGTCGTGTTCCCTGAATATCCCCTTTTTCCTGCCTTTTCCCCAAAAACACCCTCTTTTTACCCTTATTTTGTAAAACAACGCGAAAAACTGCCAACTTTCGCAAACTTTTCTTTCGAAACATTTGGAGGGTATTAAAAAACGCCGTACCTTTGCACCCGCTTTTCCGAACAAAGCACACGCCGAGAAAGGGAGAGCGATAAAGATAAGCGATCTTTGAAGAGATTTACATAAGACAGAGAGTAGTACAAGAAGCGGATGCTTCCTGATCATTTTGGTCAGGTCGCATCCGGGTAAAGAAGAAGAGCCGTCCAATTTTTGGAACAGGTGCTTTGAGCCCAATCTTCGGTACATCTGGATGAGCGTCCTTGAGAACAGAGACAAAGTCTTTCCCTTTTCGTAAGGGAAGTCAAACGGATATTTTACAATGGAGAGTTTGATCCTGGCTCAGGATGAACGCTAGCTACAGGC
>OHGQ01000252.1_pt1 | contig 36448 bp, 36 predicted proteins | sample 1567811 | NCBI WGS metagenome assembly OHGQ01 (sample SAMEA3879576, study PRJEB24766) | human gut metagenome | biome: human-associated habitat; feature: feces | place: USA | collected 1985/1987 | reverse complement strand
GCAGGAACTTTCGGCTTGATTTTTCCTGCCTGCCCGCGCGAGAGTAAATCTTCAGAAATCACTGTCATACGTGTCACCCTGTCATCCAGAAGCAGGTTACTTCCGAATCAAAAGTCAAAGACTTACGATGCAAAAGTCAGTCACTTACGACGCAAAAGTCAGGGACTTACGCCCCGTAATCCCCTGGCTTACGAACCGCAATCCAATCATAAAGCCCTTAAAAATCAAACAAGCCAGGCATTTAGAAGTGATACCAAGCAAGGCATGTAAAAGGGCTTACAAACACCAGAGCAAAGAGAATCTGTGAAAAAGTATGAGCAACTGTGAGCAAGTATGAGCAACTGTGAGTTGCCTCCTCACCGATTTCGTATCTTTGCATTGTGATTCAGAGATACTCAGCGGTTCCAATCAGCAAGCTATAGTAAGGCGTCCCCATAGCAAGCTATCCCCAGGCGGTCCCATCCCGCACACCCATGGCAAAGACCGCTTTGATGTGATTTGATAGCCAACCTGCCAGGTATTAAAAAGAGAGTGGATTTGCGACAACCAGTTCCTATATAAAATAAGTTATAAGCTCGGGGAGGAATGAGTTTGAACCAATCGTCAAAGTTTAAAGAATACTAAAAGTTTCGTTTCCGCTTGAAAATTTCTTTTAAAATGCCTATATTTGCAATGCCGTTAGTAATGGCGGCAGACATAAAGAGGTAGCAACTACGCTTAGTTCGGACTGAGAATCTGGACAGTTCGCAGTACACAAGAATGACAGTTCCAGTTGTTTGCCCCAATATGTATACTCATATCCATCCCGCTTCTGTGGGATGGGTATCTCTATTTAGTTAATTTTGCAACCGAATTATCAACCCAGTCTGAGTAACATGGATTCATATTCTGGAATCATCATAGAAGAAAGTAGAAGGTCTGAGCAATTTTCAGACTTTACTCCCATACCTTGCAAAGGTTTCAACATTCTTTGCAAGGCAAAGCGCTATGGCAGATGGTGGGTACTCAAAGGATTGAAGGAGCAATACCGTCAAGACGAAAACTACAAGAACCTGCTGCACAAAGAGTTCGATATCCTCATATCCCTGCAGCATCCCAACATCGTATCAGCCTACAGCATGGAAGAAATACCGGAAATGGGTACCTGTATCGTGATGGAATGGATAGATGGTATCACGCTGGAACACTGGAGCGGTAGGAAGACTGAGGGAGAAGCTATTTTCCTCCAGCTACTTGATGCCGTACACTACATCCACGCCAAGCAGATAGTACACAGAGACTTAAAACCTTCCAATATCATGATTACCCATAACGGCAATCATGTAAAGCTCATCGATTTCGGACTTTCAGATACCGATGACTTTGCCATCCTCAAACAGCCTGCCGGCACACCGGGCTACATCTCACCTGAACAGATTGCATCCCAACAGGCAGACATCCGCAACGACATCTTCAGCATCGGTTGTATCCTGGAAAAGATACTTCCAAGCAAACCCTATACTGCCATCATTAAGCGCTGCAAGGCTCCCATAACCCAGCGATATGCCAATGTTGACGAACTCAAAGCCGATTTCATGGCTCGCAGAAACAGCCATCCATCCGGTATCAAGCGTATCGCAATCGCAACTTTGGTCTGTATCATCTTATTAGGTTTCATCAGTTACCCATTACTGCATCAGCCGGAGAGGAGCATAAACACTACCCCTGAACATACCGAAGCCAAGAAGGATACAGTCATCCGCCAGCAAACCAAGAAGCCTGCCCCACTTTCCAATGGCCAGAAATCCCTGCAGCCAACAGCTACCGAGCCATCTTCTGCATCACAGGCACAAGCCGCCGAACTCCTATCCGAAGGCAAGAAGACAATCGACAAGATGTGGAAGGATTCCGGCATCGACACCATCCGTTCTGTAGAGAAAAAGAGCGAAGCATTCTATCAGTTTGTAGATAAGAGTAATGAATTCATCACAACGACTTATCCACAGACATTCTCTAAGGACATAGACGGCAAGAAGGCAGATATCATCTATGAACTGTCCTCTTATACCACTGAGAGATATGTGAAACCCACCTTGTCGAGATTTCAATCTTCTAAGTAATGCTCTACGATGATGCCGTTCTTCTTACCTATGGCATAAGTAACCGGTTCATCATCTCCATGTTTCCAGTCATGAAGATAAGCAGGCTCATGATTGATAAAATGACGGCACTCAAAAGTATCATCTTTCGCCAATCTGGTATTTTCTGATGACACCACCTTGAAACTTCCGTTTCCCTGATACCTGATGATGCAGGTTCTGTCGGGCAGCCAGGAAAGTTTAAGCATCTGTCCCTCATAAAGATCATCGCAAGATATTTCCTTGCCTATAACCATCTGGCTCTGCCGTTCTCCCGTCCCTAGCGACAATCCGAACTCCTCAAAGTCTGCATAACCGAGAAAATTAGCCAGCACATTCTTGGTAAACTTACTGGCAGAAACCCCTTCGCTCACGTATCCCCAGAATCGTCGCAGCGTAGAGGCACTCACCCTTTGCTGGGTACGTTCCTCCACCTTTTCGCTCAACCAAGCGAAGTCGCGGGGCACAACCATCTTGCGCCCCACCATCTTTTCTATCATTTCACGTAATATCTGTTCCATGCTGCAAAGATACTGAAACAAATCCAAGCAACACACAAAAAAGCAAATATTTCCACTAAAAACGCCCTATATTTTGAACTTGGAACGGAATGGAACGCTGAAAAAGCAGAAAAAACACCTATTTTTGCAAAAAAATCAGCTCACAATGAACAACTTTAGAAAAAAAATGGTATATTTGCAGTGCTGTTCTAAACAAGCAGCAGACATGTTAAGGAAACAACCATGCTTGGTTCGTACTGAGAATCTGGACAATTCATTGTACACAAGAACGAAGACAGAAGTTGTTCACCCAACCGTGTATTATTGTATCCATTCCGCTTCGGCGGGATGGGTATCAACATATACCCATTGGTGTGAGCTGATTTTCATTCTTTGTGTACAGGTAGTCCAGAACCTTCAGAACAGAATGAAATTGGTTCGCACCTTTTTTGTGCCTAAGAATGAAAAAACAAACAAGTAAATGATTAGCGTATGAGACAACAGAAAGCACCTATTGATTACCAATTGGATTATATGGAACGACTCTTCTACAAGATGAAATTCAAGAAGACCGAAAGCTATGTAATCCATCGTATCTGGGACAAATTGGATGATACTCGCATCCGATTTGAGATACAGCAGCCTATCAAGTTACCAAACGGAAAGACTGTTCTTGCAGATTTGTATTTGCCACAGCTCGGCATCTTCATTGAAGTGAACGAGCCATACCATGAGAGCCAGCAACAAAAACTTGCAGATGAATACCGCAACAAAGCAATCATTGACATTACGAAGGATAAATTATTCGTAATACAATGCGGAATTTCCGACAGAGCTGGTGAATGGAAAACATTAAAGGAGATTCATCAGCAAATAGATGAAATCGTGAGTACTATCAAAAAGAAGATAGCTGAAACTCCAGATTTAAAACCTTGGAATACAAGCGAATGTCTCACCGTTGAATATCACAAGAAGAAAGGTGTTTTCAACCTGAATGACAGCTTACGCACGATAGATGACATCTGCGCTGTCTTTGACACAATGCCGAAGCATCGTGGCTATCTCAGAATGGGAGCAACACCAGTTCCAGGACATAAGAACCTTGACATCTGGTATCCTATCAAAGAGAATAATAAAGGTTGGAAAAACGAGCGAGAGGATCATGATGATACGATAATTGAATATCACGAAGACGAAGATAAGCGCAAAAAACATGTAGCAGCTGTCATCAAGGACAACCATCAACGCATCACCTTCTTCCGCTCAGAAGATGCATTAGGCATTGTTCTTTATCGCTTTTTAGGAGTCTATCAACTAGACATATCTAAAAGTGAAGAGTTAGGCAAATGCGTTTGGAAAAGAATAAATAAAGAATATATACTAAAGAAATAGAGAAAACCGAAACGCTATAAAGGGAGTAGGTAGAACAATAAATCATACAATTATGGCAAATTACTCAAAACCAGAAATCATCGCCAAGAACCTTCCTTCAGGATCTTATGCAGCAGGATGCCCTTCTCATGGAAATGGAAGTACTTGCTTCTACTTCAATGACATGAAAGGTGGCTGCAAGAAGTGCGAGCGCACAAAGTAAGATTTGCAAAATTATCCAACAGTGGGAGTGTTCCATATTATGGAACACTCTCGCTATCAAAATTGAAATTATGCTGATTAGACAATCAAAGAATTCATATATTCGCTGTACAGAGCGATACGGCTACATAACCAACCAACTCACTCGACAAGACAGAGTCTATAATGACTCTGGAGCAATTTTTCTCAAACAGATTTCCAGAAAGGTCACAAGTATTGAAGAGATTGTAGGGAATCTGGCAACTATATATCCTGATGTTGACCAAAAAGATTTACAACAGGACTTTCTTGATTTTGCACAAGACTTAGAAGCTGCAAAATTCATTGTTATGGGTAATACTTTAGAAGAAGTAGAGCAAAAAGATACGAGCTTCACATATTCTGTAGAAGTTCCGTTCACTGCTACAGATGATTTTTCTCAACCGACAAAAGACAGAGTAAAAGAAAATACGCAAGAGTTTTTCTTGGAAGAAGTACAAGGACGCCCTTTGATTTCTTCCCTGCAATTCGAATTGTCAAGCAGATGCAATGAACGCTGTATCCACTGCTACATTCCTAATGGTAAGAAAAATACAGGATTTGATATGCCATTAGCAAAGGTAAAAGGTATCCTGGATGAATTCGCCGAAATGGGAGGTATCCATGTCACATTGTCTGGTGGAGAAGCTTTCCTCCATAAAGATTTGTTGGAAATATGTAAGTATTGTAGAGAAAAGGACTTAAAGATATCCATTCTGTCAAACTTGATTTCACTGAAGGATGAACAGATACCAGTCTTAAAAGAAGTCAATTTATCCCTCATACAGACTTCATTATATTCCATGAACCCTGAAATACATGACAAGATTACAACTGTAAAAGGTTCATTTGAGAAGACAAAAGCAGCAATCGAGAAACTGGTTGCAGCAGACATTCCTGTTCAGATTTCATGTCCATTAATGAAAGCTAACAAAGATGGTTATGCTGATGTGCTGAAATATGCACAAAAGCTAAAGATTAAGGCCCAAACAGACTACATTATGATGGCCCAAGCAAATCTGGACACATCGAATTTGGCAAATCGCTTGTCTTTAGAGGAAACAGAAAAAGTACTTAGAGACATCTTTGAATATGACTTGGAATATCAAGCCATCACACTTAATTTGAAGCCAAAAGATGAGGAAAGAAAATTTGACAAAGAGCGTTTTCTTAAAGAGCCTGTCTGTGGTGTAGGTTATGACAATTGTTGCATTACAGCAAACGGGGATGTTTATCCTTGTGCAGGATGGCAGGAGTATGTATTGGGAAATGTATACAAACAATCCTTAAAAGAAATTTGGGAAAATAGCGAACGTGTCAAATACTTAAGAAAGATTACAAACGCTTCCTTCCCCAAATGTGCAGATTGCGAAGCTTTCAATTATTGTAACCGCTGTCTGGTCAGAAGTTTCAACGAGTCTAATGGAAACATGTTTGCATTACCAAAGCATTTCTGCGATGTTGCTTTCCTCAACATGCGCTTAGCTAAAGAATATGAGGAGAAAATAATGAAAACAATGTATCAAAGTTAAATATCAAAATATGTTCATAAAACTTTCAGATAATGCTATTTTTCGAAAAACAGCAGAACATGAAGGAATACTTATCAATATGGTGACAAGAGAAAAAGTAACGGTTAATGAAACTGGCTTTTTTTTCTTGTCATATGTTGATGACACCTTGCAAGACTCTGAAGAGATTGTCACAAAGTTACCTCAGCAGATATCAGATGTTAGTACTGACATCATTAGGAATGACTTTATGGAATTCATGACAGCTTTGAAAATGGAGAATATGGTGGAGATGGACGAAAATAAAGATAATATGACGTACTATCCCTTGAAGCATCTACACATAGAAATAACTATGGAATGTAACGAAAGATGCATTCATTGTTATCTTCCCAATAAGCTAAAGTCAAAAGGCGATCAATTATCGTTTTCCGATTTCTGTAAAATTGTAGATGAGTTCGTAACCTTAGGTGGAGATGACATCACACTATCCGGTGGCGAACCTCTCAAACATCCAGACTTCATTAAAATGCTAGATTATTGTAACAGTAAAAATCTAGTTATCAATATTCTTAGCAATTTAACATTAATGAACGATGAGCTAATAGCTAAGTTAAGAGACTACAATATAGGAACAATACAGACATCCATATATTCTCTTAAACCAGCTATACATGACAGCATCACTCTAAAGAAAGATTCTTTAACAAAAACAATAACTGCTTTAGAAAAGCTATACAAGAATGGATTCACATTACAAATAGCATGTCCTGTCTTTACTGAAAATTTCGGAGAAACAGAATCCTTGATCAAATATGCCAAAGAAAAGGATATTCTGCTCAAAATCAACGGAATGTTACTTCCACAGATTGATGGTAATACTGACTTCAAGACAAAATCAACATTGAACCAAAATCAAAAACAGATGTTGTTACGTTCCCTCTTGGAGAATAAAAACCAATATACAAACGAACAACTTTCACGATGCTCAACAAAATCAAACGATTTATGTAAAAATCCTGCATTATACCTAGAGCAACCAGTATGTTCTGCAGGAATAGACAACTGCAGCATATCATCAACAGGACAGGTATACCCATGTACAGAGTGGACAGGATTTAAAATCGGAGATATAAATTTAAATTCGCTAAAAGAAATCTGGGAAAGAAGCGAACAATTGAAACAACTCAGAGCCATTAACAAAAGAAAGAATTACAAGAAATGTCTTTCTTGCGAAGCCCTGGATTATTGCAAAGTGTGCTTAATGCTAAACCAAGCTGAAAATTGCGGGGAAATTCTTCAAATTAGCAAGAACACTTGCAACGAAGCATTCATGACAAAAGACGTATTAGAAAAAACAAGATAGAATGATTATAGACAATCATGTTCATGTAGGCTGGTATAGAGACGGCTACCATTCACCCAAGGAAATTTGGGAAGCCGAAACCGCAGCAGGAGTAGATGAAATTTGCGTTTCATCTACTTCTACATGCGCAGAACTCTACGACATTGTCATTGAAGAGATGATAGAATTAAAACGCCTGGGAGGAAGTAAGGTGCACCCCATCCTCTGGATTACTCCCCAAATGCTTAAATCAGAAGAAATAGACAAAATGTTCCTATCTGATATAGAATGGCAAGGGATAAAGATTCATCCAGAAGCTCATAACGAATGGAGCTATAATAAAGCATTAACTTCCCGAGCAATTAATATAGCAGTAAAACGAAAGATTCCCTTTATGATTCATACTGGTGAGGATGTTGTAGCGAATGCTATCACATTCGAAAACTATTATGCAGAATATCCTCAATTACAGTTTATATTAGCCCACGGAAAGCCATTTCAGCAAGCCCTCTCCATGCTCAATAAATATAATAACATCACTATTGATTCTGCGTTTATGAAAGCTAAAGATATCAACAAATTCTGCAAAGCTGGATTTCCAGACAAAATCATATTCGGAACAGATGCTCCAATCAATAAATTATTTTACAAGCATTTATCAACACAAGAATATATAAAAAAAATATTTATCAATTAAGAAAAAACATTTCACCAGCTTTTTCAGAAAGCATATTAAATAAAACCGTTTATTTTTAATATTCAAAGTTATGGAAATAATATTATCTATTATCGGAATAGTTCTCATAGTTTTTGTTTTATTTATAATAACAGGATTATTGGGCTGGGGTATCCATTATCTCGGAGCCATAGTTGGCTTTTTGGCACAAGGTTCATGGGGCTGCATTGGGTGTCTCCTAAAAATCTTAGCAGCTATATTTATATTTCTCGTCCTAATTACATTTTTTTGCTCATTTTTTTGAAATTTTCCCTTCATATTACTATATTATAAAGGTATAACCAAAAAGAAAGAATAAAATGGCAAATAAAATGTCTTTATGTATCATCAAATACACCTATACTCGATATGTAGGGGTGGATATCGAAAAATATACTCGGGGACTATTCGAGTATGTGAAGGAAGAGTTTGGGGAGTTTCAACCACAAATGTCAGAGCCTGGAACTATACCTGATATGCCAGACTATCTGGACATCGTGCTCTGCAAAAAGGACGGAAGTATCTTCTACGAAATGGATATCCAAAGACGTGCCATCAACATCCCGCATGATTGTCAAATGGATGGATTAGTATTGGAAATCTTTATCCAGAACTGCGATGGCACGAGATACAAAAAAAGACATGCATATCCCAAGCCTTGGTGGAACCATAAAGCTAACGGCAAGTCGGGCATGAGAAAACTGAAAATTCATAAAACTATCAGCAAAAGGAATCTTAACAATCAAGAAGGCAAAGACTCTGAAGACATCAGAATACCTGAACTTAGATCTCAGATTCTCAAGTTTCATAAATTCTTAAAATAACCATCCCATGACATACGAAGAATTCAAGCAATTGGCTGAGCATCCACAGCATCGGGATGTTCCTGCCATCTTCAAGCTCGAAGTTTTAGAAACAGAAGAGCTGGAGGAGAAAAAGCGTTCACATTATCCGAAATACAAGGTGAACACCTATTGTCCGCAAGCCTTCACCACAACTTTGGAGGAGGCTGAGAGTCTGATGCACCAGGATGTCCTTTACCGCAAGAAGATGAAGGAGGAAGACGACTATCCGCTGGATACCTTCTGCTATTATATCTCGGAGATTCCAATGGGACTGTTGCACTACGACCGGGAATGTCTTTCGGAAAGGGTGTATGACGGGGAGGGAAAACTGATCGACCGGTCTTACTGCTGTTCGCGTTTCAGCATTTACTATCCCGGAGTCTGCGATTTGCCTGCATACGACCGTCATCCTGACGAGACCTTCCGAGGCAGAAGCGCTGAACAGATCAGATTCAAGAAGGGTGACATAGTGGAAGTATATCGTGGCGATGAGGTGAAACTTGCCATCGTTGTCGGAACTCCGCTTACCACCGAATGGATCTGGGAGAGAAACCAGGCTGCCAAGGATAAAAGGGGATTGGATAAACTGCCATATGATGAGACGGATGACAGCTATACCGTGATAGATGGTCCCGGCTACGAATACCACGACCACGTTCCGTCGCTGTATGTCTTCGCCCCTCACTATCATGTGCCGCTCTATCTTCAGAGACGATTCAAGGGGTATCTGGAAAAGGCTGAGAAAAAGCAGAAAGAAGAGGAGGAGAAAGACAGAATCTTCCGCCAAGCTCACGATTGCTGCTTCAGCAACAAGGAACAAATAGAAAAATCTGAAAAGTGCGGCTATTTCTTCTGCGGCGAAATCTTCTCGCCATCCGAAATCACGGATTACCTCCCTGATGAGCCGCCTACAGCCGAATGTCCCTTCTGTTATACCGACTCCGTAATAGGTGATGCCTCCGGCTTCCCTATCACGAAGGATTTCTTGAAGAAAATGAAGAAGAGATATTTCTAGGCGATTTTTCAACGTTTTTCACCGACCTGCCCCCTATCTCATGGGGGGCAGTATCAGTTTTGAAAACGGACATTAAAATACCATTTATCCAAAGAGATCATTCATCCTTACCTCACTATTCACCAATCCACTATGCATATTCTGCTTCACCCCATAAGTCGTGATGAAAGTATGCAGCAATGCCTTCTTCGTCTTGGTCGCCACAGAGAAGGAAGACATCCTGTCACGCAGCCGCTGCTCATAGCTGGCATCTATCACAAACTCATCCTTGGCATATTTCATCTCACAGATATTGATAGCTCCATCAGCACGGTCTATCAGCATATCAATCTGACCTCCTCGCCATTCTGCACCAGTAGAATCTACAAAAGGACGGCAGGACCAGGAATAAACATTCGCCAAAACACCAGAAATACCCAATGCCTTCTTGATCTGTGGGATATGATGTAGGCATACCTGTTCGAAAGCATAACCGCTCCAGGCTGTTCTATTTCCCGAATTGCGCATGTTACTCCAGAAGTTCTTATCCTGCCCACTGTTATTTGCCACAAAACGGGTATAGAACAATGAGTATAAGTCAGTTAACTGATATAGGGCATCCCTTTCACTCTTTCCTATGGTAGCATATTTCCTGATAAAATCGCATTTCTTCAGATTCTCCAGGATTTCTGATAACTGTCCACCGCCTTTCAGTTTCAACTCATCCATCAATTCCTTACGGGTCATCCCCTTCATTTTTTCAGAAAGCACCTCTACTATCTTGCGATAATGCTTGGAGTCATTAAAGAGGGAACGGAAGAGGAAATCGAATTCTCCACGTAATGGCGAATCCTGCGAGAAAAACAGTCTGTCGATGCACACATCTAACGGCACACCACGCTCCAGCATATCAAGATAATAAGGAATACCACCCAATATCATATACACATCCAATACCTGCTGGCGGGTAAGAGCAAGGCCTTTCAATTCGTTTAAGAACAGCTCTGTCTCGCCCAGAGAGAATGGAGCCAGATAGATCTGCCGGGTAACGCGACCATACAATCCGCCCTTATCGCCTATAAACTTAGCCAACATCCACGTGGTGGAAGAACCACAGACGATAAGTTTCAGTTGAGGGACCATAGAAGCCCATGAATTCCAGAAATAACTGAAAGCTGCGATAAAATTGCTTTTGGGCGTATCCATCCAAGGCAACTCATCAAAGAACAGAACAATCGGTTCCTGCAGAGATAAGCCCGACAGATATTCACGCAAAGCAGCAAAAGCCTCAAACCAGGTTTTCAGCTTGGGCACGGTCTGCTTAGCATACTGCGCCAACGCCATCCGAAACTGCTCCAGCTGTACCGCACGGCTCACTTCATACATACCAATAAAGGAAAAGTCAAACTGGTCGTTGAACATTTTTCGAACCAGAAAAGTCTTTCCTACGCGCCTACGACCATAGATAGCTATCAGTTCTGCCTTGTTGCTTTTACAACGTTCCAGAATGAGTTTCTGCTCATATTCACGTCCTATTATTCCGTTTGCATCCATAACTTTCTGATTTTATTTCATTTATACTAAATTTTATCGGTGCAAAGATAAACAAAAAAAATGAAATCTGCAAGGATAGTACCGCCCTAACTATCTTTTTTAACATAGTTAGGGCGAACCTATAAACGATAACACCGCCCTAACTACCTATTTTTATATAGTTAGGGCGGTGCTATCAGAAAAGAAGCAGGATGGAAGACTGGTCCACCCAGCTATTTTTATTAGAATACCTTTACGAAACGGTCGATATCGATAGAAAGGCCTACTGAGAAGGTGCGGCCGGTGGTCATCGCAGAACTCCAATAATAGTTCTTTGGCGTATAACCGAAAAGATTATCTACCGTGAAATTCAGATTGACGGCATCCAGGAATCGCTGCTGAAGCGTGAACTTCCACAACTGATAACTGCTGTCATGCTTCTCGATGTTCGTATCAGGAGCAGACAGGTATCTGCCTGACAGAGCGGCATTGATGCGATAGAACGAACAGAGCTGACGGTCGTAGTCGAGACGCCAGGTTGCTGAATGCGGACGAGGCTGGGAGAACTGGGAATCTACGCTTCTGCCACCCACATGGAGATAACTGTAGTCGAGTTTCACACCTAGACCCATATCCGAACGGTACTGGGCACTGAAGTCGATACCGCTCACCTCTACTCCATCCTCGTTGCAATAACGCGAAGCCACATCCGGCTGACCGGTTCCCGGAGTATAATCGGCACAATCTTCGGTAGTGATGCGCTTATCATACTTATTATAATAGCCCATGAGAGTAAGACTATACTGACCAGTAAAGAAGCCAGCATTCTTCACCCTTCCGGTATGCTCCAGCGACAGGTTGTAGTTGTTGCTCTTCTCCGGCTTCAGATCCGGATTACCGTAAATCATCTGCATACCTGCCATATCAAAGTTCATATACATCTCCTTGAGCGTTGGGGCACGGAATCCGCCGGCATAGTTGGCACGGATGGAGAAACCCTTCCACTTGGTCATCAGAGCCAGACGACCGGTAGTAGCATGCTGGCTGGATGCAGAGAAGTAATCATGACGAAGACTTGCCACGATGTTCAACCACTGCAAAGGATTGTAATCGAACTGGGCGAAGGCATCACATGAATTCTGATTCTTTGATTCATTATCCTCAAACTGATAGGTGGTAAGATAATCGTTCAGGAAATCTGCACCTACCGTCAATGTATTCTTGCCGAAGATATGGGAATAGAGGGCACGGACGGTGTTCTGACGGTTGGTATAATCGTGGTCGTGAGTACGCTCATCATTCACATATCGAGCCTTGTCATACTGGTCGAAGCCGTAAGAAATCTCCAGATTATCATTCTCCGAAAGATTCATCACGGTCTTCAGTCCGGCAGAATAATCCATGTAATGATCATCATAGTTGCTGCGCTTGCTGATACGATTGAAATAACCGCCACGACCTATCAGCTTCACCTTGTTAGAGAGCTTGTAGGTAAGACGCTCCTTCACATTGAAGGTCTCTCCACCATAGATATGGAGGATGTTGGATTCTGTATCGAAAGGACTGGTGAGCTGAACCTCATCCGATGTGGTGCGCTGGATGCTGGTCTGCGAATTCCATTTTCCGGCATTGAAGCTGAAGCTTCCACCGTGGCGCCACTCCTTGTTGAAGTCGTTGTAGCGGGTATTGACATTGGCAGTCCAAGGTTCGCTGTTTTCACGGGAGATGATGTTGACAACTCCGGCTACGGCATTGGCGCCATAGAGCGCCGAAGCAGCACCCTTTACTATCTCGATACGTCCTACATTATCCAAGTTCAGACGACTATAATCTACATTATCCATGGTTTCACCAGCCAATCGCTCGCCATCTACGAGGAAGAGCACGGCGTTTCCACCGAAACCATTCATATTGAGAGAAGTCTCCTGATTCATGGCATAGCCGAATTGCAAACCCGGCATCTGCTCGGTGAGGAGGTCCTGGATATTGGTAGCATCAGCTATCTTGATATCATTGGCGGTAATCAGACGGGTTACCACAGGAGCATCCTTCAAAGCCTTCGGAGTTCGGGTTGCGGTAACTACCACCTGATCAAGGGCAGTAGCATCCGGTTGAAGGCGAAGCACATGCTGCTCACCTTTTCTCTCATCCGCTTTCAGTACGAAAGTTTGAGTCTGATAGCCCACAAAGCTCACCTTCACTCTCACCGCTCCATCCTTGCTGTAAGGAATGCGGAAATATCCGTCTTCATCAGTTGTTACCCCACTCTTTGCATGCAAAATCTGGACGGTAGCACCCGCCAGAGGTGCGCCCGAATCATCGAGCACCCTACCCACGACATCGCTCTGGGTTTCGGCTTTCAGATTCAGGCACAATCCGCAAAGGATCAGGAATAGTGCGAATATCTTTTGTTTCATCGAGTTATATCAAAGTTTATCCAGAAACTATTCTCTTATTTTGTACAAACAAACTTACCAATCATTGGCATAGGCATTTTGCCATACTGCACAGAATAGTTGACGGTCAGGGTTTTGTCCTTCAATGTACCATGCAAAGTAACTGTGTACTTCTTCTCTGCACCATTCACGGTAATAGTACCTGCATAGTTCTCCTGAGAGAAAGCATAAGCACCGTTAGAACCGGAAGCCTTCACAGCAGGTACCTCCAGAGCAGGAAGAGCCATCATACCCTCGCCACAAGCTGGCAATGTAACCTTGACTGTAGCATCATCTACAGCCTCAATCTTCATGGTAAGGTTATCGTATGTAGAAGCCGTGCCCATTACAGTCATATCCAAACTTCCGGTATAGGTACCCGCAATTTCCTTTGCCGCAGCTACTGCTACAGGATCATCATCGCTGCTGCAAGAGCTGAATGCTACACACATAGAAACCAAAGCCAACATCATGGCCATCATTGTCTTAAACTTTTTCATTTTTTTTATTTTTCTTTTAGTTACAATAATATTTTCTGTTTGAGGGGATTTTGCAATCCCCGATTATTTATCTTCCGGAACATAGATGATTTCGCCATTCTCCAACTGGTAAGCAATGCCTACCTTCTTTCCCTTGTTGCCAGATTTATTGCTCTGGTCTTCAGAAGGAGTATAGCGATTGATCTTCTGTCCATCCTTGGTAATGATTTCCATATTCTCCTTGCCAGGGTTCTTCACCATCGTGAAGTTATCCTTGCTGAACATTTCCGTCATATTATAGCGCGAAACGAGTGCTACCATCAGGGCGAGGGCAAACACCATCGCCACATCGAAGAGGTTGCTCACTACGCTCATCGGATCATCATCCTCGCCATCATGCGCAAGCCTATTTCTGCGTCTCTGTCTCATAAATTATATATCTTAACTTTTTTACCTTTAAAAGCCTTTTTTACTTTTTTACCTTTTTACTTTTTACCTTTCCTCCAAAAGGTCTGCCATAAACTCAAGGTTGCTCATATCCTCGGTGTACCAGCGGTTCTTGGTCTGCTTGGTTACGAAACCGATGGCAGCAGAGAACAATCCCACTACGGTAGTAGCGAAAGCCACCTGCATATTGTAAGCCATCGAAGCAATATCGCCGGTAGAAAGACCTACCAGGGCAGGACCCATCGGAATCAAAGTACCCATCAAACCGAGCATCGGACCCATCTTCAGGAGTGTAGAAGGAAGAGAAAGATCCTTCTCAACAAACTGGGCATACTGGTCGAGGATGCGGTTCACCTGCGCCTTGCTCTGACGGTTGTCCACGAGTTTCTTCATATAGGATACGATGACAGCCTGCTTGTTCTTTGGCAAGCGATCGCCCAGGGTATCGATGTTATCGAGCGTCAGGGTGTTCATCTGTTCACGAATCTCCGCACCCGACTTGCGCTTTACAAGATACTGTCCAAAGAAACCTCCAAGGAGCAGCAAGGCTCTGAGGAAGAAGAAAATCAACAAAATAATCACAGGAACCAGCATGCCTGTGGAAATCCAAAACAATACGTCTGATATGTAATTCATTATACTCTATATTTTTTAATTTGATAATTGTAAATTGCCCATCCTATCGCCATTCCTACGATGACGATGGCGATAACGCCGAGAAGCGAGAGGGCATCGAAACTGTTGAATCCTGCCACCGCAGTCCTGCCATTCACCGTACCGATGATGCCCATCAATCCGAGCAGCACCTCTACCAGAAAAAGCAGTTCCAAGCGGATTGGTCGCTCCGGCAAGAGCCATCTCAAACCATAGGTGAATACCGGCGTCAAGACCAGCAGCACTACGGCAAGCACCCATGCCACTACCTGGAACGATACGCCGGGAAGCAGGAAGATGGTCATCACCAGAACGCTGAACAGCACTGGGAAAACCAGCAAACCCGGGAAGTACTTCAGGAAGATGAAGAACACCCATTTGCGGCGACTCACATGTTCCGAAGTCTTCAGATCTACGTGGTGCACACAGAAAAGCATCATGAGTGCCACATCGATACTCAGCAGCACCGCCATATCGAGCATCAGCTTCTGGTCGGCTATCCAGGCCGCAATCTGCGTCTTCGACTGTTCGATGGCAAGTGGCCAGGTCATTCCCACGAAGAAGGCTACGAGCACCGAGATTATCATAATCTCCTTCACTCCGTGGAAGGTCTGCTTCAGCACAAAACTGAAGCAAACCAATATCATCATTACTAAAACTAATGTCTCCATTTCTATTCAACCATATTCTTTCTTCTTCTGCGAATCAGAATCGCCAACATCACGAATGCTACGATGACGATGACACCTACTACGATGCCGCTCACCACAGTGGTGGTCTTTTGAGCTTCCTCATTCAGCGTCTCCTTCTTCATCACCATACCCTTGTCGCTGCTGTTCTTCGCAGCCTCAGCGTCGCGGATCTGCTCTACATTCTGCTGATATTCCTTGGCAGAAGCAGCATCGGTCTTGCTGGCGATATAATTGCGCAGCTTGGCATTGTCGCAGACGAAACCGGAGCATGAAGGCTTATACTTGTTCACGGTCTCGGTATGAAGCTTGGCGATGTCCTTGAGCTGCTGAGGAGTAGCCTTCCACATACCCTTGCGGGCACTCTCCATCATCACGGCGGTCATTTCCATCAGCGCAGCCGGATTCTGCTTGTCGAAGAACTCCTTGGTGCCGAGATTGTACTTGTCCTTGACATATACATTATATATCTCATCCCACATCTCCTTGTCGATAGCCTTTGGCTTCATCACATTCCAACCGTAGGTATTGGTTACGATTTCTGCGAATGTGCTGGCGCTGCTGGCTCCACCCTTCATCTTCTCCTTGATATAGGCTGGATTGAAGATGGTGGTTCTGCCCTCGATGCCGATAGCCTCCTTCACCTCCTGCATTCTCATATTGCTATGGTTGCGATAGTCGGCGAGATAAGCATCTGGATCCTTACCGGTTACGTTGCGGACTGCGAGGTTCATACCTCCCATGAATTCATATACGTGGTCAAGACTCAAGGCACCCCAGGTGTTGCTCTGTCGTGGCTGAACTACCACATCAGTACGGGTCAGCGCTGCCTCGAAAGCAGCCTTGCGAACGGTCTCCCAGTTCTTCTCATCACCGTAGTAGGCACCCATATTGTTCATATAGACCTCGGCAAGTTGACTTTCCTTATCCCAGCGGTCACCTGCGGTTACCATCTCCTGGATACCGGTACCATAGTTGCCGTTTACGCCACCAAACACTCGATACATACTCACCTCGCGGGCCTCCTTTGGTGACATACCCTTCTCTACGAGCACTCTTTCGGATTCGGTAACACCGGCTTTCACCAGGTTGTCATACTTATCACCCTTGGCATTTGCCGCCATCTCTATCGCCTTGTTGATGAGGAAGAGACGGGATGCTGCCAGGTCGCGGAGCTGACCGGAAGTCTGAACCACGACATCGATGCGAGGACGGCCCAACTGCTTGGATGGGATGAGACGCAGATCGGTAACACGACCGAAGGCATCTCTTACCGGTTCTACACCGAGCATATAGAGAATCTGGGCGATGGTAGCACCCTCTGTTTCGATAAACTCGCTGCTCCAGAGTGTGTAGCTCACCTTACGAGGATATTCACCCTTATGTCGCTCACAATACATCTTGATGGTATTGTCGCAAAGTTCCTTTGCCTTCTCCCAGGCATCCTCCGAAGGTGTATTCTCCACATTGATGGAGAAGAGGTTTCTACCGGTAGGCAGGGTGTTCGGATTCACAATCAGATCACCACCAGGAGATGGAGCGGTAAAGCCGCCATTCAGGGCATTCATCAGAGAAGACATCTCGTTGAACGGACTCTGACGGAGCGCCTCCGAATACTTGCCCACATTCTGCAAGGCATGCTCTACGGTAGTAATCGCCTGAGCCAGATGAATCTGCCGACGGGTATATTTTGGTGCTTTCGACATCATCATACCCTTATCTTTAGAAGATTTCTGAGATGCTTTGCCCTTGCCGGCTTTCGCCATCTTCGCCTTCTTCAAATCTTCCTGATACCATTTCTGGCCCTTCTTGATGGCTTCCATCATCTTGTCAGGGAAGCGACCGGTCTGCTCCATCTTCTCAAAAGCCTCACGACTCATCTGCGGAATCTTCTTCTTATGAGAAACCTTGGCAGCACGGAGCTCGCTTACCGTACGGTGGTCCACCCTCTTCGGCTTCGCCTCCTTCATTCCACCCATCTGGTCTGCCATCTGCATCATCATCTGGATAGGATCCGGAGCTGCCTGCATCGCCTCTACCTTACGGGCCATCTGGAGTTCGGCAGGAGTGATTCCTACATAACGGCAGATGTATTCATCAGAAACCGAGGCAGAACCCAGAAGCTGGGTCACGGTATTGCGTGCCTTGCTCAGATAGAGACGGTCGAAAAGCTGCTTGTGCTTCTCCACACCCTCCTGAGCACGACCTTTCAGTTTATCTACTGCCAGCATTCCGTAGGCAATAGGATCTGTAGCCATCGCATAGACACTGGTGCGGACATCATCATTATCGTATGGCACACCCAGAGTATAGAGCTTGCCGGTAATCTTCTCGTTTGCCAACTCTTCCGCAAAATTCTCTACTCTCGCGATTTCATCTGCAGAATAAGGCTTGTTCATCTGCTTGGCATCGAGTCCCAGTTCACGGGCGATTCCCATCTTCACGGTCAGCGCCTTCACTTTCAGCGACTGTTCGGCAGATGCCTTCTTTTCGTAAGACTGGATGGCATCGCTCAACTGCTTATAGGTCTGTCGCAATTCGCTCTCCTTGAAAGGAGGAGTGAGATAGCTCTGGGTCTGGGCATAGGTACGGCGCTTGGCAATCATCGCCTCGCCCACATTGCCGATGGTATATATATAAAGATGTGGAACCACACCAATCAATCGGTCACTCCAGTCGTTGCTGTCGAGTGCCACCTGCTTTCTCGGGGTATATTCCAGCGAACCGTGGGTTCCGAAATGGATAAGTGCATCGGCACTGAAACCATAACGAGCCCAGAGATAAGAGGCAACATAGGTGTAAGGAGGTGCCTGGTCGGTGCCATGCACAATCTTGAAGGAGTCGCCTCCCACGCCTGCCATCACCTGTGGAAGCAGAGCCACATTACCAAACTGCAGTCTTGCCACCGCCAACTTACCGTCATCGGTAGCCATATATTTGCCAGGGAAGGAACCATAGAGCTGATTCAGCTCCTTGATCATCTTCTTAGACAAAGCCTTCTGTGTCCATCCGGCAAACTGCTGGGCGGTAACCAGGGCTGGATGTCCCGACTGGAGGAATTGGGTATAGGCTCCCTCTGCATAGGTTCCGAAGACGGCACCCTGAACCTGGATCATCTTTGCCAGTTCCTGAGGATTGGCAGGCAACTTGCCTACATTATATCCCTCATTCTTCAAGCGAACCAGGAGATTGTAGAGCGATGGAACCACTTCCATTCCCGAAGCAGTAAGTGCATTCTGACCCGGACCCTTGAAGTAGAAGATGGCGATGCGCTTGCTGCTGTTCTTCTTGTTCTTCAGATTCACATAGCCCTGCACGCTCTCCACAAAACTCTCCATTCTGTCTGGGATGCCGTAAATCTCCTGCAAGCCCTCCTTGTTGATGCGCTGACCGAAAACCACGTATGGACGGATGGCACCATCAATCTCCGGAGTCACGATGCTCTGCGACATGAAACCGCCATTCATTCCCTGCTTGTCGTTCTCCCAATCGGTGGTCAAACGGTTGATATTAAGAGGTGAGAACAGAGGAATATTCTTCTGCTTCAGAAACTCTACGAAGTAATCGCCCAACCTGCCGTGCGCCATATTCACTACGGCATTCGCCTGGATACTGTCGGCATGATGACCGGCGATAAAGCTCTGCAGCTGGTTGATGCGATACACCATGAATCCCTTCTTCTCGAAAGCCTTCTCCATATCAGGAGCCGCACCCATAAAACCGGTGAGCAAGATGGTAGGAGCACCTTTCTTATATAATCCGTTCTTCGCCAGGAAGGCATTGTACTCACGGATGCTGTTGAAACCCAGCTCATCGCCCTTTTCATCCTTCGGGTCGAAATGAGTCAGGAGATAGTCTGGTCGCTCATCCACACGTTCCGGTTCTGGAGCCATGAACTTCTTTCCGTCGATAAACTTGCGGATGTAAGCGAGCATACTGTGATAATTCTTCTTGCTGCCGTTCTCGATGTACTGCATCAGATAATCGGCATCGAAATTATCTACTGATACGATATTGTTGGCTGGGTTGGTAGCAGCATGAGTCAGGGTCGGCACCTTATAGGAAGCCTCTTCCAACTGCTTGCGCTGGTTCTCGTCGATTCGGAGTCCCATACCATTCACGATAATCATATCGTAATCATCCAGATGATCGAAATCATCGGTCGTGATCTCACTCAGTTTAATCATCGCATTGTCGTTGGCATGCGAAATCTGTCCCAGCGCAATAGCCTGATAGTTGAGGAAAGCGATGCGGGTAGTACCCACCCAGGCAGAGTAAGCCTTCGCCAAACCTCCCAGAACAATCACGGCCAACAAGGCCAGGAAGATGTGTTTCTTTTTAATCTTTCTGATTTTTCCTAATCCTTTTTTCATATCTATTCCTTTTTTCAGGCTGCAAAGGTAAGACTTATTTAGAAATTGTACAATACCGAGAAATTGTGATTTTCACATTTTTTATACTTAGAATTAGGTATCAGGTTAAACGCATAGATATAGTCTGTACTAATAAATAAGTAGTGTTTTCAGGACTTTTTCTTTCATTTCAGCTCTCAAAAAGAGGAATTATTCCGAAATATGCAGAAAGAGCGTAATCACCATTACGGCAATCACGCTCTTTCTACTTATAAACATAAAACATTACGAAGATGAAAGAAAAGTTTAGCAAACCTTCTTCTTGCGCTCACAATAGCGTTCGCATTGGGCGCAGATGTCATATCCCAGCATGGCACCCAAGATGAAATCCTCCTCCGGCGTAAGCTGGCACAACGGTTTGGTGATTATCATGCGGATAGCATCCAGACATTCTTTCTTACCAAAGAAGAGATTCAGACGGTCGTTGCCAACCGGCTGGATGATATAATCAATGTTCTGACGCTCTAATCTAGTTATGGCAAAAGACTCATATTTCTTGTTGAAGGTGTAGAGCACCAGGCGGCGCACGCCCTTCTTATATTCATATATATGATTCATCAGAACCTTCAAATCTACTGGTGTTGCGATTTCCTGCTGCATACTATCCGAATTTATCTGTTTTTAAACCAAGAATCAGAGAATTCCATCATTCTCCAATTCTTGAAAAATATTTTTGTAAAATTATAACGCTGGCTTGATGTCCTCGAGCCAGGCATCGATACGCTCCTCTGTCTTGTCGTCCTCGTTCACCTCGTCGAGTGCGAGTCCCAGGAACTTGTCGCCATCAATTGCCTCACTGTCATCATAGGTGTATCCGTCTGTAGAAACACCAGGCAATACGGTAGCACCAGCCTCAACGGCAGCATCATAGAGTTCCTTCATGCCGCCACAGAATGTATCAGGGTAAGACTCACTGTCGCCACAACCAAACAGGGCCACAGTCTTGCCAGCCAAGCCGGCACTCTTCAATGTCTTCACGCCATCATACCAGTCGTCCTGCATCTCGCCGGCACCCCAGGTAGAAGTACCGAGAAGAAGATTCTCATGACTTGTGATAGTAGCGTCATCGATGTTAGCTACATCTACAGCTTCCACGCCCAACTTAGAGGCGATGGTTTCGGCAATCGACTGGCATGAGCCAGTAGAAGAGCCATAAATTACGATTGTTGTTTTCATTTGTCTATATTACTTTTAGTTACATTTATTTTCGGGCGCAAAGATACGCCCTTTTCCCGTAATCTGCAATACCTAAAAATGATGGTTTCGCAGAAATACCTAAATATGGGGATAGATAAAAAGTTTTAGGACGATTCATCCTAAAACTTCTCTAATTTCAAAAGTTTTAGGACGATTCATCCTAAAACTTTCTTAAATATTCTACTTTTAGGATGATTTATCCTAAAAAAATAGTATCTTCGCAGCAAATATATAATCAAAGAGCAATGAAATGATATGAAACGAATAGAAAGAACGGAATATCTCAATAAACTGATCGCTTTCAAAGACAAGTCTCTTATCAAAGTGATAACCGGCATTCGCCGTTGCGGTAAATCCACCATTATGGAGATTTATCGTGACTGGCTTAAGAGGCAAGGTGTCAGTGCCGACCAAATCATCTATCTCAATTTCGAGGATTACGACTTCTATGAACTTCGTAATCCACATAACTTATACGCTTATATCAAGCCATTAATTCATCAAGACAAGATGACTTATATCTTCTTTGATGAGATACAACATGTGGAAGATTTCCCAGACATCATCAACAGCCTCAACCTGAAGCCAACGGTAGATCTCTATATTACGGGGTCGAATGCCTATATGCTGTCAAGCGAAATCGCCACGTTACTATCCGGAAGATATGTGGAAATCGCAATGCTTCCCCTTTCATTCAGAGAGTATGTTGAAGGTATCGGAGGAACCGACAATCTTCCCAAAGCCTATACAGACTACATCACAAGGAGCAGTTTTCCATATACCCTTGAACTGGATACTCCCGCAGAAATCAGCGACTACCTGAATGGCGTATATAACACCATTGTAGTAAAGGATATCATGAGCAGGAAGAAGTTACCCGATGTCATGATGCTGGAAAGCGTTATCCGTTTCACAGCCGACAATATCGGCAACATCCTATCCACCAAGCGCATAGCCGACATCATGACTGCCGATGGAAGGAAAATAGACCAGAAAACCGTAGAACGATATCTGACCGCACTCTGCGAAACCTTCTTCGTATATGAAACCAAAAGATACAACATCAAGGGTAAGCAGCTGCTCAAGACATTGGGTAAATATTATCTAGTAGATATCGGTTTGAGAAGAATGCTCCTAGGTTCCCGCTCATTCGATGCCGGCCGCATCCTGGAGAACATCGTTTATCTGGAACTACTCCATCGCCAGCAGAAAGTATATATAGGAAAGATGGATAATCTGGAAGTAGATTTTGTAGCGATTGATGAAAACAATATCACGTATTATCAGGTAGCTGCTACCGTTAGAGATGAGACTACCTTAAAACGTGAATTGGCATCTCTGCAGCAGATCAATGACCAATATCCTAAGTATATCCTTACACTTGATGAAGACCCTACTGCCGATTACAACGGTATCAAGAGAATCAATGCCCTAAGATGGCTGATGGGAGAAATAGGATAGCCTATATTTCCTCAGAGTAACACCATAATATATAAGGCACAAAAATGATAATTCTATGAAAGATTTTGCAGCGATAGATTTCGAAACGGCCAACCAGCAGCGTACAAGTGTCTGCTCGGTGGGCATTGTGATAGTGAGGGATGGCGAGATTGCAGACAGCTACTACAGCCTCATCAAGCCCGAACCGGAATAGATGCTGAAGCCTGTGCCTGGATAGCAAGAGAGCTGTTATAGTAAGTACCAGAACTGCATGAGGGTGTGTCATAAAGCCATGACACACCCTCTTCTGTTATTTGTCAATTTCAGCACGTATGAATATACCGTTATTGCTGTAATAGAGATCGTAGCCAGGAATATCAATTTCATATCCGCCAACCTCTTTTTCAATTTTGTAAGGCTTCAAATCAGGATATTTCTTTGCAATATCCTCAGCTATGACAGTAGGAATAATGCCTACAGGGATCTCAGAGTATTTGCACTCAACACTCGTCCACTCTCCCTTCTCATTAAACTCCACTTTAGAGCCATCACTGAGCAATACTTCATATTCCCAAAAGCCATTATCTTTCTCCTTTTCCACACGGCTGTATGATGCATCAGCAAAATATTGCTTTACAAACAGCTGTGCCGACATCGGCAATGCTGCATAATCAAACTCTTTATCTTCACTGCTGCATGAAACTGTAAAAAGGACCAGTAACATCGCAAATAATGTGGTAATAAATGGTCGTTTCATATTCATAATGTTATTGTTTAAAATTACTATAATATATTCTATAATCTCTTGAATCTAGGTTTGTTATGCAGATTCGTATCTATCGGTTACAAATATAATAGTTTTATTTTAGATAAGAATGATTTCAAACTCAAATTAACTATAATTCAATATTTTTTTATTTTTCCATTTGTTCTACTGCCATAGTTCTTAGTTGTTAGACTTATTCAGGTTACAATAGATATTGCATAGATAGAAATTACAAGGTAGACTTTTAGGTTCGGTTTTTGAAAGTGAATCCTGCTGGCAGTGATGCCGGCAGGATTCTGCGTTATTATGCACTAATGCAGACTGCGCTTACTTAAATTCTTCAATCTACGGGCAAACTCAGGTGCAACCTCTATCCTATAACTCATTAAGCAAATCCTCCGCAGGAATAAAATCCATTTTTCCTTCGCGATGAAGCTTCAATTCCGTAAAGGCCTGATTGATACTAGCAAGGGCTTCTTCCAAATAGCTCTCGGCATTAGAAAGTACGCCCAAGCTATGATAAATATCAGTATTCAATTGCATCACATTCATTATCGAATCCTTTCTTTTAGCGATACATTGCGTAGAAATTCTGCACCTTGTCATGGAGCATAGAAGCATAGAGAAGACCATTCTTCCATTCGTCAGGAATATGGCATATTCCAAATTTAGCACCCAGGATAGCCCCTGCTACTGCAGCATTGGTATCCGCATCTCCGCCTGATAAAACAATCTTTAGGATACCCTCTTTATACGAGGTTGCATGCCAATAAGCCCATAGGGCAGCCCCTAAAGTTCTGAGCGTATATCCCATACTCTTTTCATCATCCAGACACAAAGAATCCAGACCTTCATGGTATACCAAGTCAACAAATGGAACGATTCGTTCATCATATTGTTCGGCTATGCCAATCACCTCTTCATAATCCAATATTCTGTCTTCAAAGACAAGAGCATGTATGATAGAAGAAACGACAACGCAAGAGCCAACACAGCGAGGATCAAAATGAGTTAACTTACAGATATTCTCAGCATTACTAGTCACATTTTCCTTCAGAAGTCCTACCACCGAAGTTCTCATGACGGCTCCATTAGCTGCAGCTTTTTTCTTTCCCATCTTCCAGATAATCTCTGCAGCCTTCTGTGGATTCGAAGTATAATCACCTAGAGCCATTACATTATATGTATGCCGGCCAATTCCCATGCCTCCGTTCATCATCCATTCCTTAAACCTTCTGGCAATATCAAGAATATCTACCTTTTGACAAGCCACAAAGGAATCTAAGATGCATAGCATCATGTCGGTATCATCAGTCCAATCGCCTCTTTGCCAACGACGACGATGATCATCCTGCACGATTTGTGAATAGTCCTCTATCCCATTAGGATAAAAACGATCCACCTCTTGCTTGGACATAAACTCCGTGCTCAGTCCCAAAGCATCTCCTACAGCTTGCCCAAAGATGGTACCAAGGAATCTTTCTTTTATAGTTTCATTTTCCATATTTTTCTATTCATACAACCAACAAATCGTAAAATCATCCATATCAATCACTCCTTGGAGATATAATCCTTTTAGATATTCCTCAAAAGTTAATTGATTATCAGATGCTTGAAGTATTTGTATCCCTTCTTTTAAACGGTGAAACAGACTCTTTCTCCACAATAAAAGCAGATTCTGGAGAGACTTCTTTTACCTGTCCAGATTCAAGAGAATGCGAAATAACCTCAATATAGACAAACTTGTTGCATGCAGCAATAAATGGCTGAGGTGTTTTCTTCATCCCCATACCTATTACCTCCTTTCCTGCCTCTCTCAGACGCATAGCAAGACGTGTAAAGTCGCTATCGCTAGATACCAGACAGAAGATATCCACTTAATTGGAATAGAGAATATCCATAGCATCGATTATCATAGAAGAATCGGTGGCGTTTTTCCCGGTTGTGTAATTATACTGCTGAATTGGGTTAATGGCATTTTCCAAGAGTACATCTTTCCATCCATTCATGGAAAGCTTCGTGAAATCGCCATATATACGTTTGATGGTGAGATTACCAAATCTCGCCAACTCATCGGTCATATCCTTGATATTTCTGTAAGATACGTTGTCAGCATCTATTAACATCGCTATCATGTTTTCTGTTTTCATTTTACAAATGCTATAAACCTATATTATATGATAAAATATTCTACAGTATCATCCAATATAACATTTACTTGGGAGTAAAACCTGCATTTTTTTGCCCTGGAAGTATCAAAAGATTCTGTGGTTCTAAAGTCTTCGAGATGTAGCTGGAGACTTTTATACATCTTACACATTTTATAAGGTGCATCAAACCACGAAGAAACTGTTACGAAATTCCTACATGAGTTACAATTAGAGATATGGTATTTCTGAGAACAAATGGTATAGGCATAATTATATGCTTCATATCTGTTATGTGCAGAGAATACAACTTCACATAATGCTTGATGGTCTTTTCTCTTTATTTGTTTGCAATTGCAATGTTCATTAGAAAGATATATTTTCCCGGATGGCATAAATGCACAGCGAGTGAGCCATACACTTTCATTTATGTTGGAGTTGTTATAATCTTTGTTTTTGAAACCATAGAATGCAACTATTCCTATTTTCCTACCTTCCCACTCTTCGCCAACGGTTTTAGACTTCTCGACAAGTCCAGATTCTACCAAGGAAGAAATACTGTTCTCATCTTCTATAAGGATTTCTATTATTTTGTTTCCGCTATGCAACTTGGCTTCATCGCTTGCATGGGTTACACAAAACTCTATATAGATAGGTTTGCGTTTCGGAAATTCCTTAGAGAAAAATTTCAGGTCGCTACGCCTTCTAATATTGTCATACGTGATTTCTTGCTCACAAGAGTCATACAATGTCTTAAGGTCAAACCTTTTCTTCTCCTTATTGGAACATCTTCTTGAATAGCGCATGAAAATGCATTTCTCCTGGTTGCAAAACGAAGTATACTCAAACTCTATATAAAATGATGTTCTATTATAGAAAGCTTCCTGTATTTTCTCTTTTGCCAACAAGTGAAGCATTGACTCATAAGCAGCTTCACATTCAGTTCCTGACAAATGAGAAAAATGGTGCTTGCGCTTTGCGCCCTGTTTTGCCTGAAGAGGTTCGCCACAATAGGTGCAAAAGCATCCACACTCTTTTCCATTCGCCACACTATCGATATGTACCAATTTCCCTTCAGCACTAAGTGCGTATGTTAAATATGGCTTTTTCATACTCCTAAAATATTAAATGTTTAAGGTCGCAATTTGCGACCTTAAACATTGGAAATCACAGTTTGTGATATCCAATGTATTAATAAAATCGAGAGGTAGTCGAAATATTTGACCACCTCCCTCGCAACTTTATCAATAGCGGTATTGTTGTAAACTCGTGCTATATTTTTTAGCTATGCCCATCTTCACCATTTCTTCAAGAGAACTCGCCTTTCCATCCACTACCCAGGATTTGCCGACTCGCTGAATATTATGTTCCTTGTTGTCTATCCTGTATGATATTCCTTCTCTTGTTGTATAGGTGGTGTCACCTATAAAATTGAATGTTCTCATTTGTTTTTGACTTAACCGTGCTGTCGAGGGCTTATTTGTGCTTGCAAAGGTATAAATAAATTCTTAGAAATCCACTTTTTTTGAAGTTTTTTTAGCTAGGATTATTTTTTCGGGCAGATTGCACACGTTGAGCCACATGTAGTTTTGTTTGTGATGGTGTTGACTCATGTCTTGCGTGACCTGGAATAGCGTATGACTGAGGCACTAAAAAATATGATGAATGTTTGCTTGCTTCAAAGAAAAGAAATATCTTTGCAGACAAGTAAACGCAGGCGTTCACAGAACTTATTCTATGTCGTGTACATCTGTAAATCGCCAAACAAGAGGGTAGAGGTGGAGAGTGTTCTCCACCTCTTATTTTATATATTGGAAAAGGAGAAGGCAAAGGCGATGTCTTAGGGGAAGGACTTTATGATGGTATCTATTTTTGCCTGTATATCTTTTCCGTCGTAATAATCAAGGAATAATCTAAAAAGTTACCCAAATATTTATTCTCCAAATCGGGAGATTAATTCTTGTTTAATATCGTTTGGGAAATAGCAAAATGCAAAAGCCCTCTTCCCAATGCAAGTTACACTGTCCGGAATGACTATGTTACTCAAAGATTCGCAAAATAGAAATGCTATACCTCCAATGCGAGTTACGCTATCAGGAATAACAATACTGGTTAAAGATTTACAGTATGCAAATGCCCCAATCCCAATGCAGGAAACACTGTCAGGAATGACATATGATGTCGTATTCTTATCTCTAAATGCGATAATTTTGCTTTTGTCCTTATTGAACAACACCTTATTATCATAAATAAAGTAAGGTGACAAACATTTCAGTTCACCATCCCACCTGCAAAATGGATTACCATTCAAGTTCACTACACTTTCAGGGATAACTATGCTACGTAAAGATTTGCAGTTCTCAAATGCACTAAATCCAATGCAGGAAACACTGCCAGGTATAACCAGGCGTGTCAAAGAAGAGCAACCACAAAACGCCATATCCCCTATGCTAGTAACACTATCAGGAATAACAAGACTACTCAAATATTCGCAACCACTAAAAGCGCTTTTCCCAATGCTAGTTACGCCATCAGGTATAACCAGGCTTGTCAAGGAACGGCAACCAATAAATTTACTCCAACGAAATGCCTCATCACAAATAACCTTTGTTCCTTTTCTGATAGAATAAGTACCATCAAGTTCTTGTGGAGCTTTCAATAGTTTTCTTCCATCTTTACTATATTTCACGCCCCATTCATCAACAAAAGCCTCCTTCAACTCTTCATCGGTAGCTTTGGTTGGTAAGTCTTCAATTGTTTGAAGCAAGTTAGGCTTTTCGCCAATAAACAACCTGAAAGAACATGTAGAAAGTTCCTTTCTTGCCAAAGCAAGCATGAAAAGAGAGTAAAGTGTGCAGAAATCCTTATCACACATCAATTCCTGCAGGGCAGATATTACCTTACTATTTGAAGGATTGCGATAATCATTTTCTGAGAAGAGAAGCCTGTCTGATGCGCCATAGGTATCTAACAATGTAGAATTCATGGATATAGCCTTCAATGACAAGGCGATGCTTGCCAAAGAAAAATCATCTATTGTTTCATCGAAATCATCCACAGTACGCAATGGATGACTGAAATCCCTGGTACCGATAGTTGGAGATTGGCTGCCCTTCATGGATGGCACAAACATCCCGTCATAATCCACCAAGCAAAGAGAGCCATCGGGACGGACTATGATATTGTCTGGCTTAATGTCGCCATGAGAAAAAGACTGGGTACGGAGCCAAGCTGCCATCTTGCCAAAACGATAACTAAGCATCGACATGGCTGACTGATTCCGGTAATTTGTAGCAATGTAAGCTTCCATCGTTTCTCCATCCACCCAATCCATCAACAATACAGGGAATTCATCCTCCTCGCATTGACTGTCAACGAAGAGTTCTTTCTCCATATACTTTACTGATGTAATGTATGGAGAATCGAACATATCCAGTTCGTCTGCAATCTGGCGATAGGCTTCGGCTCGTCCCTGCTGTTCTTCCGTAAAACATTTGAGGGCATAATATTTCCCGGTACTCTTGTCCAGCATCTTAAACACCACGGCAAAAGCACCACTACTGCGATATGGCTCTCCGTGATCATCTAGTACGGGAGTCAGGTAAGCCAATTGTTCTAGATTATCACCAGCATCTTGAATGGCCTTTACATATTCTGATATTAATGGATACTGCATATTGTGTACTGTTATTTTATCTGCTTCTACAAATTTTAATTACAACAAATAGGGGCATAAAGAAGATTGACGTTAGCCTTTGAAATAAACCAGCGTAAAATCATCCATATCTAAGATTCCTTTCAAATTCAGTTCTTTCAAATATAGTTCAAACCGACTGTTAGATGATGTTGCATCTAACAAAAATTGGAGCACATCCTTCCAAAAATCAAACTTCATGGTCTCAGCTGTTTTCAAAAGTTGTGAATTGCCAGATGCTTTTAGATATTCTTCAGCAAGTTCCTCACCATATTCCTTGATTTTTGTCAATTCATACATCATCATGATATAATGCGATAAGGCATCACTGGCAGCAAAGACTACCGAAGATTCATCAAAATCAAAGTCACCACATCTGAAACCTTCCTCTTCTAGAGGGTCTTTACAGCTAACCAACCTGGGAGGATTGCTAAAATCTGACAATTTTGTAAAACTGTGTTCCAAGACACCAGTTTCTTTGCTATAATGGAAGACTACGCTATCACCGTATGCCATCCATTTACATTTCTTTTCTCCTGTTATCCATGCTGCAGCAATAGTAGCGCACGAACCTTCGTTATAGAACTTATTCAGAAGAATGCCATCCCCTTGCTTTGCCTTTTCCTCATGCTCATTATAAAATGATTCCCAGATGCTATCCACCCATTCGTCAAGTTCTGTAAAAGACGTGATAGGTTTATTCTTTGGTAACTGCTCTATGAGATATTGCGACCATTCATCAGCAAACAAGCCACAGCCTCCTGCCCCATCCGATACCGCTATGCAGGTATCAGATGAGAAGAAGGAATCTTCGTTTGCAACATGGTCATTCCATTTTGCTATGCTTACGCCTCTATTCATATATATTATAGGTTTTGATTAACGAGCATACTCGAAAGTGTGCCAATCTTCATCATTTTAACCAATCTCTCCATACCCGTATTTACACCCATAGCATGGTAGCGGATATCAGCCTGCTTGTCTCCAAAGATGGCACGAATCTGCTCATTGTAGTTGAGAGGCAAGAGACTCGACATATTATAAAGTTTCTCACCATATCCATTTCCGTTCAGTTCATCTACAGTTGCAGGGAACACTACTGATTCTGCATGTCCAGGCACAACGTGAATATTGAAGAATAATACATTACCATCATTGGTAAACATCGACTTCAACTGATTAGCAAGTTGTTGCATTTCATCATGTGAGGTACCATTATACTCACCATCTGTGATATTGATAATTGTAGGAGGATAACAATCCTTGTCGTGATGGTCTTTCATCCAGCTTTCGAGCAAACCTTCTGCACGTTTGAAAGCTTTATCCATGTGTGTCCAACTACCATCATGGCGAGCTACCATCCATTGTTTCTTCTCTACTTCTTTGACGGTTATACCCTTACGAGTACGCACCTCTTCCTTCACCATTTTCTTTTGGTAAGGATTATCACGAATCTCTTCTGGAGTAACAAAGTCTCGTCCTTCCAAATTGCCATTCCAAGCACTATAAGCCTCAGTGCCATAACCTATCATGGCAATATCAAAGTAATGACGAGTCTCATTAGTCTTCACACATCGCTCCACCAACTCGTTGATTTGGGCATTTACGATACGGGCTACGGCCTCAGATAAAGTCATATCCTCACCATTAAAGGTGGTAATTCTACGCATAGAAACACTTTGGTCCACCAGGAAGATGAATGCCGTAGGATGCTCACGGTCAACACGAGCCGTATATGCATTCTTGCTTTGTAACATCTGTGGTTGGCTTGGAATTGGAATGCCAAAGTTGCCGATGTTCTTGATATACTTCAGAGGAATGGTGTTCTTTACCAATATCTCCGCCTGATAGAATGGTTGCTCATCCACATCGAAATCGAAGTGATTACGAGCCTTGACAGTTTGGAAGTGGATCTTCTTGAAATCCTCCAGACTTCCACCCACATGAGCACCATTGCGCACAGCATTCCTGTCTGCATACTTGGTATCCTCATCATAAATCACCTCAGGGTCTATCTCCAGAATGACAGGGTTAGAAATTCTATCCTCATTCATTGCCACATACATCATTGGATGGTTCATGGTAAAGCTGACACGAACATAATGTTCCAGATTATCACGCTTATCCAACGACCAGGATGGAGAACCAGGTCCTCCACCTCCTGGTTTAGGAATATTGATGCCACGTTCCTCACAATCCTTCCAAGAATAGAGTCCTCCATTCTTGATTATATTCTCCAAGTTATCACGGTCTGTGAAGTGATAGAGCTTGGTGATATGATTTTGTTCGAGGATATTCTTAAAATCCTCCCAGTTACTTCTTCTGCTCATTGTTTTTGTCCTCCAATAATATATGTATGTTAGAATAACGTTAGTTGCTTTGGTTCTATTGTCTGCGGTTTCCACATTTTATCACCAAAAGGATATAGACCTTCTACGTATGCCTTGATTAGAAAGGCATGCGAAAGAGGCTTCTTCGGGTCATCCACATCACAATTTGTATTATAATCCAAAAGTACGATGGTCTTAGTTTGGCTAGCCTCTCGTAATCTTTCGATAATACTTTGAACCTTATGTTCAAGAACCCACTTGTAAGTAGGAATATAAATCAGCTTTCGAGCCTCAATATATCCGAGCAGTTCTGTTCCGTTTACTCCTTTGCGATGTCCAAGAGGCTTACCGAACTTGCGAACAGTTCTCTTGATATTCTTCATCGACTCATTCTTAAACATTTTCATATCTACATCAGCCGATTCAAATACCTTTAGCCCTTGCCACACAGCCTCAACACATGTAGCTGTAACACCCTCGCTAAATGGCACAGGTATGCCACCATGAGGATAGAATGGGCTCAACTTTATCAAGTCATCTTCAGCATGACTCGTTACATCCGCAATTATTGCATCGGGATATTTCTTTAAGATGTTCTCCCGCTTCTTTCGTTTTGATTCAATTATTAACATTATTCAAATCATGTGTTGATTAGTCTGTTTATATATAACTTTTGACCCCATAAATATCTGTTCGCCAAATTTATTAATCAATTCTTGCTTCTTTTCGTTAGAAATACTAATACAATTAAAAAATGCAGAACGCCCAATTTTCATTTTATCATTTTGAAAAGAAATATCCTTTAATCGCAGACAAGCCTCAAAAACAGAATGTCCCAATGTTTTAATACTTGAAGGTAAATCAATACTTGTTAAATTGTCACATGCACAAAATGCCCAATTTCCAAGTTCTATTATTGAATTAGAAATTACTACCTTCTGTATTTTTTTACATCCCCAAAATGCTCCATTTTCAATTTTTCGAATATAACTTGGGATACAATATTGTTTAGCATGCATATTGAAAGCTACTAACATTTTATTTTTTTTATCTATTAAAATACCATTAGAATAATTATATGTAAGTGAATTTATAAAGAATGGTCCATTCCATCCAACAAAAGGATTTTCCATTTTGATTACACTTGACGGAATTTCTAACATCATCAAATTATCACATCCGCAAAAAGAAGCTAACCCAATACTCAAGAGTTCCTTTGGTAGCCATAAAAACTGAATTTGCTGACAATTTTTAAATGACATAAATCCAATTTCCTTTACAGAAGATGGCAAGTCAATTTCTTCCACATTTGTACATCCATTAAAAGCATTATCGCAAATTACCTGCGTTCCTTCTCTTACGATGTATTTTCCTTGTAGTTCTTTATTTGCTTTTAAAAATTTTCGTCCTGTAGAATCATAAAAACAGCCAAATTCATCTTCTATAGCATCTATCCATAAATCATCAGTATTACTCGTTCCTAACAATATATGGTCTGGCATTATAGGCTTGTTTATTTGAAATAAGACAGAAGTGTTCAGACATATAGCTTTCTTCACATATACTAATAAAAAAACAGAAACAAAAATACTTAACTCATTATCGCTCAACAATTCTTGCAATGCTGTTAGGATTTTACACCTACTAAGGTCACGATAGTCTTCAGCAGAAAAGAGTAATCTGTCAGCTGCACCATATTCATCAAGTAAAGACGACTTTAGAGATATAGCCTTTAACGACAAAGCGATGCTTGCCAATGCAAAGTCGTCAATGGTTTCATCAAAATCATCGACGGTTCTCAAAGGATGAGAAAAGTCCTTTGTACCAATTGTTGGAGACTTCTGTCCCTTCATGGCAGAAACAAACATACCATCATAATCTACCAATGTCAGATTTCCATCAGGACTAACCATGATATTGTCTGGCTTAATATCACCATGAGCAAATGGTTGAGAACGAAGCCACGCTGCCATTTTACAGAAGCGATAGCAAAGCATAGCCATGGCATAATTGTCTTGATAGTTCTCTGCAATGTAATTCTCCATTGTTTCACCATCAATCCAATCCATCAGAAGAACAGGAAACTCATCCTCCTCACAACTGCTATCTACGAAGATTTCTTTGTCTAAGTACTTTACAGAAGTAATATACGAAGATTTCACGTTCTCAAGCTCATCAGCAATCTTACGATAAGCCTCAGCTCTACCTTCTTGCTCTTCTGTAAAGCACTTCAATGCATAACACTTTCCAGTCTGTTCATCTTGCATCTTGAACACAACGGCAAAGGCACCACTGCTATGATATGGTTCACCATGATCATCTAGCACAGGTACCAAATGCGCCAATTTATCAAGATTGCTACTAGTATCTTGTATGGCTCTCACATATTCTGAAATTAACGGATATTGCATAGCTCTTTCTTCTTTATTCTTCTTTTTTTCTATCTTCGTCTATATACAAATATTGCTCACAACCAGCTTCCTTTATCAGCTTAAGCCATTTCTTTTCATGAGTCCAATATTTATCACCTTTTCTAACATATGCCATATTGAACAAATCGAAAAGGTCATTACGTTGCCATTTATACTGACCAACCTCTAAACATTTAAAATAATAATCCAACACCTTAAAAAACAACTCGTTATTAGATAATATATATTTTTTCAACTTATACCGTCCATTGGTTGCTGTATCAACCCAAGAATTCACGAGTTGATACACTATAGGTAAAGTTAATAATTTTCTATGTTTTTGATTATTTTTAATTTTCATTTTACATTCAACAGCCATCTCATTAACCTTAATTCCTACATTCTGCATTTCTTCTTTTGCTTTATTTATATAAAGTTCAAATTCAGATTGCAGCTCCTCTTTGATAGCCGCACCATCAGATACTTTTTGAGCCATAAGAAACAACTGCTTCACATATTCCCTTCTACCAAGACTACAATTCTTATTTGACAATTCTATTAGATATTTCAAAGGCTCTACAAAAAGTAACAGATCTTTACACTGCAACATCTTTTGAATTGCTTGCCTTACCACAGAGAACTTACTAACTAAACTACCCGTATTAGTCAATTCCCATAAATTTACATAGGTTGGGAAAAGATAGTCTTTCACATGCATAAACAAACATTCATCCGTACCAAGTTTATACCAAATATTGGTATCTGGTATAATCCGAAAACGAACAATACATTTTAAAGTTTGCTTTCTTCTATGGCGCAGTTTTTTCTTATGCCTCGTCCACTTTTTATAATTCATAAATTTATTCATAATTATTTTTTTGTTTTAATGGACTCCAAAACTATTTTGGTTTATCCTGATGCAAAGTTACATAAATCTCAACTAACAAAATTAGTCAAACTAGTTTTTTAAGATTATTTGTATGCAGAGTAAGACCACTTAGCCTTTACACCTTTTGCAGCACTCGCATCTTTCCCATCTGCAACTTCAGTTAGTCCATGAACCTTAATTCTATATATTAGAGGCATAAGGAACAATTACATTCGACTTTATATAGACTTGCATATCATCTTTTGACAGGAGATTTCCACCAGGATCTAAAACAGCAAGAATTATTGGACGCAAATCCCATTCTGTCTCTCTGTCTTTACCAGGAAATGTTCTATAATTGCATTTTTCCATTGCAGAAACAATGAAATACATATTTTTATCTCTCTGAATAAATATATTTGTATCTTTTTCTGCAACAAAAACCTTATAAAAATGATCTTCAAAATTTTCATTAACTATATAGTAGTCATAATTCTTTTCAAACAGATTACGACCTCTAAAGATAGCAAGTCCCTGATAAAAGGGTTCTAATTCACCTACACTATACGAATATTCGTAATCTATCATTTCATAACGGATATTCCTAATTCTTGTTTTTATTATATATTTTTTCATCATTTATCAATTTTAACGTATCCATTACAGACCTGGTACCTCTTCCGAGATTTTATCCGAACTCTAGTGATGCAGCATCTTTAGTGCCTCAAGTTCATACCCTATTATAAATATGCAACACAAGGATCATCAGGATTGTTATCCTTATATTCCTTTATCTTTTGTTCAAAAGCATGTTCACCTTGGTTAGAATAATATATGCAAAAACAAGTAGATGCAATAGCAAATATTAAAGTGAGTACGCTTCCAAGCCAATCTCTTAATCCCAAACAAGCATCTGCTGCTAGAACATAAAGAAGAAAGCCTAAAACACCAAAGAATATAGCCTTTGTCTTTTTGGGATCTTGGTATTTTATTTGTATCTCGGCCTTTATTTTCTCTGCCCTTTCGCGATTTGCTTCTTGTTTAGCTTTTTCAGCAAGCTCATTGTCTTTATTCTGTTGTTCAATCTGCTTCTGCTTTTCCTTATCCCTTAATTCCGCAACACTATAGTTTAACATTATTTATAAGTGCCTGAGCAACAAAAAGTTACCCAGGATTTTGCCATGTCAGAATTTTCACTTACCTTAGTGTTGCGAAAAGAAGACAAGCAAAACTCTAATATGACATGGCAAAGATACAAATAAAATCTGAGAAACTCACTCCTTTTGGGGGAATTTTTTCGATTATGGA
>OHGQ01000110.1_pt1 | contig 70513 bp, 66 predicted proteins | sample 1567811 | NCBI WGS metagenome assembly OHGQ01 (sample SAMEA3879576, study PRJEB24766) | human gut metagenome | biome: human-associated habitat; feature: feces | place: USA | collected 1985/1987 | reverse complement strand
CAATTAACAGGGATGTTTCCAGCTTGTTTTTAAGAACAGAGAACTGGACACCCTAGTATATAATATGAAAGAGGGTGAGTCATAAATATATGATTCACCCTCTTTTTAGCATTTATCTTCTTCTGCCTCTACCTTCATTTCTTCCTTGATTTCCACGACCTTGATTTCCACGGCCGCCGCGTTCGTTCTTATCCCCGCTGTTGTAGCGGTTCTTGCGACTGTGGTTGTCGTTGTCGAAATTAGGGTTGAAGCTCTTTTTCTTCTTGTTCTTGAAGAAGCCGGCACCTCCGCTTAATGGGCGGCCTTCGTTCAGATATTTATCTTCATCATAGCAGCCTACATTTCCGAAACCCTTTGGTGCATAGCGGTCAGACGCATTTCTGCCAGTTCCACGCTTGCCTTTAGCACCTTTTCCTACACCAGGATTATCGTATGTAGAACCTATCGCCTTATCGTCATAATGCGTCTTCTTACCCTTGAAACTGCCACCCATGCTCTTCCTGTCGTAGAGTTTGTCGATGAGGTCGGCTCTGCCTATCCGGCGAAGTTCACTCTCGATGGCGCGGCGCTCTTCAGGCTTGTACCAGAAGAAGAACATGCGCTGGGCAAGCTTCTCTTTCTGAGTCTTGGCGCTGAAGACCGGCTCCAGGGTGTAAGGATCGTACCCCGTATACCAGGTCTCGGTAGAAATGGTCATAGGAGTAGGGGTGAAATCCTGCACCTGCTCCAGATGGAAATCCAGTCCCTTCGTAATGACGGCAAGTTCGGCCATGTCTTCTTCATGACAGCCCGGATGCGAACTGATGAAGTAAGGAATGATCTGCTGGTTAAGACCTTCTTCCTTGTTGATCTTGTCGAAGATGCGCTTGAACTCGTAGAAGAGGTCGAACGATGGCTTGCGCATGAACTTCAAAACCTCCGGACTCGTATGTTCGGGAGCCACCTTCAGTCGGCCGCTCACGTGCTTGATAATCAGTTCGCGCGTGTATTCTCTAGCCGCCTGATTCACCTTTTCGTCCTTGCTCTTATGCAGCAGAAGGTCGTAACGCACACCACTACCAATGAAACTCTTCTTGATTCCCGGCAAAGCATCTACAGCATGATAAATCTCCAGAAGCTTGCTGTGGTCGGTATTGAGGTTCGGACAAATCTGAGGGTTTACACACGACGGGCGCTTGCACACTTCGCAGGCTTTCTGATTCTTGCCGTGCATTCCGTACATGTTGGCAGAAGGACCGCCCAAATCGCTCAGATAGCCCTTGAAATCAGGCATCTGGATGATTTTCTTCACCTCCTTCAGAATGCTCTCCTTGCTGCGGCAAACCACGAATTTACCCTGATGGGCAGAAATGGTGCAGAAAGAACAACCGCCGAAACAGCCACGATGAAGGTTCACGGAGAACTTGATCATCTCGTAGGCAGGAATGGTCTTGCCCTTGTATTTGGGATGAGGCAAACGCGTATAAGGCAGGTCGAAAGCCGCATCCAGTTCCGCGGTAGTCATCAGCGGGAAAGGCGGATTCACCACTACATATTTGCCGTCAACTTCCTGAATCATGCGCTGAGCATGCATCTTGTTGGCTTCTTCCTCCAGATGGCGCACGTTCTCAGCCTGTCCCTTCTTGTTGTGGAGACATTCTTCGTGGCTGTGGAGGATGATGTCATCGTCCTTGAAACCGCCCGGAATCTCACTTTCCTTGCAGTAGAAAACCACCTGCGGCATTTCGTGGATTTGGCTAAGCGTCTTGCCTTCTGCAAAGGCATTGGCTAGTTCTACGATAGAACGTTCGCCCATTCCGTAGAGAATGAGGTCGGCGCCCGAATCGCAGAGAATGCACTTGCGGAGCTCGTCTTTCCAATAGTCGTAGTGGCTGATGCGGCGCAACGAAGCCTCAATACCGCCTAGTGCTACAGGTACGTCGGGAAAGAGTTTCTTCAGTATCTGCGTATAGACAATAGATGGATAGTCGGGGCGCATGTCGTGGCGGGAGTCGGGACTGAAAGCGTCCTCGCTACGCATGCGGCGGTTGGCGGTGTAGCGGTTCACCATCGAGTCCATGGCACCCGGAGAAACACCAAAGAAGAGGCGAGGGCGACCGAGTTTCTTGAAGTCTCGGAAATCGCCGTGCCAGTCGGGCTGGGGAACGATGGCTACCCGATAGCCGTTGGCTTCCAGTATTCGTCCGAGGATGGCAGGGCCGAAGGATGGGTGGTCAACGTAAGCATCTCCTGAAAAGAGGATGACGTCGAGTTCGTCCCATCCGCGCAACTCGCATTCTTTCTTGGTGGTAGGTAAGAAATCTGTTAACTTATAATCCATTCAATATTTTTTAATCATTTACTGCGTCTGGTTCTGCATCTGCTGCAGCCTCAGCCTGCTTCTTGTCTTTCCAGTCTACGTAGAGCAGAACGAGGTTGTGAAGACCGAGCGCCTTCATGTTCTGATTGTAGATGACGTCGAGACAGAGATCGAGCAACTCCTTATCCTTGATGTCGCTGCTCTCGAGGAGTGAACGCACATTAAGTTTCAGTTTATCGAGCACTTCCTCGTCGATAATGCCGTTGCTGTCTACGAGGTTGCGGAGTAACTGATACTTTTCGATGGTCTCTAAATGCTGGTCGCTCACTTCGATAGAGCGAGTGCCAGACTGGTTGGCTTGAATCTTATACATAAGCTTAAAATTTTTTATCTGTTTTACTTTTAATTTAATCTGTCAGAAATTTGAGAATGCCGAGCAACACGCTGGTGCGGGTTCTTTCGTCGATGATGCATTCCAGCGGGAATCCCATGACGAAGCTACGGTAAGTTGTGCTCTTGTAGGCAACAGCCGCACTCGTTCCCGTATCGTATTGCATCGCCGTGAAGGCGTAATTGCCAACCGGTTTCAATATCTCGGGATGGGTTGCCGCATAATGCTGGGCATTCAGCTCGTTATAATAGCTGAACTGCAGACCTAAACCCTTGACGTTAGGCGAAGTGTAGACAATACTGTCTCGTTCTGTTACGGTTGAATCTTCGGGATTGATGTCCCTGGTGATGGCCGTAGAACCTGTAGGCTCATAGCTGAGTTTCAGAATATCGCTCAGGAACGCCTGTTCCTCTTCAGTCTGCATGTCGCTTCCGGTGTAAGAACCGCTTATCAGGATTCTGCCGCCTTGGCTGGCGTATTGCCTGATGCTGTTCTGCAGGGCAGGCGTGAACGACTTGAAGAAGGTGTGAGTATAGCCGTCATGGCGCTCCAATCCGTTGATGAGGTCAACTGCCTGATAGTTCTTCATCTGAACCCTGCCGCTGGTGATGACTTCGCTCGAACAGCTGGAAATATTATATTTGCCCGAAGCTGCAATACTTGTAGCATGCGCCTGAACGTAGTTGAAGTCATTGCCTGCCACAAACTTACCAATCATTTCGTTGCCGCTGAAACCGAGTCCGAAACTGGTTTCGTTGCCCATTCTGCTTCTGTCGAACACCTGTTGCTTGCCGCTCCATCCCGCCGTCAGTCCGTAGCTTACGCCCGGATCCTGATTGAGGTCAAATCCCTGCTTTTCCTCGTCATCCACGACCTGCGGAGAGGCAAGGCGATGGAAATTGTTTACGATAAGCACAGACTTGCTGGCAGCAGGATTATAGAGCACAGAGAGGGTTTCGGTGGTGAAACTTTCTCCTCCCGCATTAACCGCAGCCACCTTAAAATGGTAAAGCTTGCCCGGTTCCAGCTGCATCTGGCAGCGGGTGGTGTTCACGATGGTTCCGTTGTCAAAACCGCCTTGTCCCTCAGCCTTATAAATAATGTAAGAAGTAGGGCGGGCAGATGGTTCCGTCTTGTCCAGCTGGGCAGTCCAGGAGAGTAGGGCAACACCTTGGTTCTGCGTAACGCTGAAGTTCTGCGGAGCCAGCGGCTGGACCACGTATCGGGTTCCATGATTGCTGTTTACGAAGCGCAGGATAGTTTTGTAGATGGAGCGTGCGATATAGAACTTTCCGAGCGGATCCTGAGCAATTCTCATGTCAGGGAAATTCTGATGCGAAAGCATTTCGAGAATAGCCGACGGAACTTCCGGCAGACGGGTTTCAGAATAGTTTCTGTCCCATAGGTAGCGTTTGCCGAATTCTCCGAACTGAGCCGTCAGATCCGTAACGAGATTATCGCGCAAAGCCCTGGCGAAATCCTTGGATGTGAATCTGGAGATTCCGCTGTTCAGTATTCCGTCGTTATAATCTGTGGTGCAGATAGCAAGGGCTCCAACGGTAGATTTTCCGTCCTTATTGTAACCCGCATCACTATGAAGTGCCAGCGAGAGTTCTATAGGCACGTGCTTTCCATTTTTGGCAGGCATGTAAACCGAACCGCCGCCCAGCCAATTGGTCATCAGCGAACGGGTGTTGATGTCGTCGGCGTAATCATTTTCTCCCTTTCGGCCTCCATAAACCTTATAGGGAGCACCAGCCCATTGGGCGTAGTATCTGGCTCCTTCCAGGCAACGGGGCAATCCGCTGGTGTAACCGCCACGCTCTATGTTTCCCATGCCGCCGCCAAAGCGGACAGCATCTGTAGTTACTACTCCACGGCGTGAAGCCTTGTTGGTGCAGACCACCCGGTTGAACTCGTTGCAGCCCTTGTCGAAATCGAAGGTGCCCAGGTAAACCCAGGTGCCTCCGCCCATGCGCTGGTTAACGGAAAACTCCGTGGCTTCGCCCTTGTGATAAACGATGTATTTTGCATCGCTCACGCTCTTGGGGAGCGACTGGTAGCTTACGTAGACTGCGTATTTGCCGGCTTCCTTGAAACGGGGCTGGTAGCTTACCTGGCTAGTTTTCTTGCGCTTGGTAGCCTTCGCCTGTCTCACGGTTCCCATGCGGAACGGATTTTCCCCATCTTTCAGTCGGTAGCGGTTGGCAAAACCGAGCGAATCGCATTTTTTCCATCGCTTGCTCGCCTCCTTTTCGAAATAATAAACCGACTTGACAGCATCATCATTATCGATGACGATTTCGTTCCTCTGCCAGTCTCTTTCACGGGGTGTGAAGACGATGGCTCCCGCATTCTGGAGCATCGGGATGAGGTAGGGCACGACGATGGTTTGGGTAAAGAGATCTTCGTTTGTGCAAAACAGGTTAGGGCGTTGCCATTTCCATACATCTCTGTCGGCATAATAATACCGTCCGTGCGAGGCCCATAGCGAAAGGTGCCTGTTCTGTAGTCCTGCCGTAACGAAATAAGGGCGGGAAACATTAAACACCCATGGGTCGCCATCATAATCTATGCCTTGCCATGCGCCGCTGTTAGCCTCTTCGTAGATAGGAAAAAACGATTTGCCGTTAGCCTGAAGCGAAGCTCCAGCGGCTAACAGCAAACTGCTTATCAAACAATATGTTATGTTTTGGTGTTTCACTTTACGAATACTCCTTCTTTAATAGCTGACTAAACCGTTATCTTCTAACGTTTAATCAATATTTCCGATTGTGAACTTCTCCGGTTTCTTTCCTTTGAAATCCTTGAAGTACAACTTGATTTCACGCATGTCTTTGTCAACATCTCCTGACGGGATAATCTGCCTGGTGCATTGGATGACCTTCTTCTCATAGTCAAGCCCATAGAGATGGATAGGCAGATGCGCCTTGAGGGCTATGAAATAGAATCCCTTTTTCCATTCCGGGTTGAGCGAGCGGGTACCTTCGGGCGTAATGCACAGTCCGAAAGCCTTCCGCTTATCCGCTTCTGCAGCCAGATTATCCGTCATGCTAGTATGTTTGCTTCTCCACACAGGAATACCTCCCATCTTTCTGAAGATAGGACCTAGCGGCCAGAAGAACCATTCCTTTTTCATGAGGAAATTACATTTGATTCCCTCAGCATGGGCAAAGAGCTGGCCTAGGATCAGATCCCAGTTGCTGGTGTGCGGGGCCATGCAGATAATATACTTTTCAGGAAGCTCCTGGGTGATGATTTTCTTATAGCCCAAGCGCTTATACAATATCCATTGACAAATTCCTTTTACCATATATTTAAATAGGTGTATTTCCTGATTCTGATGATGAAAGGATTATGCCAGGTTTGAAATCTGGTCGATGATTTCGCTCACCTGCTTGTTGAAGTCGACTGTGAGTTTCTTATAATATTCACCCTTCGTGATTCCCGGTTCCGGGTGAGACACGCGGCTGATGTAATCGCCGTTGATCATGACGATAGCTGAAAGAATGCCATCCACATCTTCCTGTGTAGGCTTACCATTATACAAAGATGCAGCTACTGTTTCGGCGAAAAGTTCGCTTGTAATGTAGTTGATCGTGCGCTTTAAATCTCTTTTATTAGCCATAATTCTTTTCTCCTAATTAATGAATAATTAAAAATATCGCTCAAAGATAATCATTTTCTTTGAAATAACATCATTTTTTGGGAAAAAATGTATCTATTAACGCATTTTTAGCATTTTTCTTTCCGTATCTCGCAGAAAAGAGTTATTTTTGCAGATGTTTTTGAAGTTTCAACTAATTAAAATAAAAAACGAATTATGGAAAAAAGTGCATTGCAGATTGCAAGAGCTGCTTATCAGCCAAAATTGCCTAAGGCTCTCCAGGGCCCAGTAAAGGCAGTTGAAGGTGCAGCAACACAGTCAGTAGGTAATCAGGATGAAATCAAGGCGTTGTTCCCTAACACTTATGGAATGCCTGTTATTACATTCGAGGCAGGTGAGGCTAAGGAACTTCCTGCTTTCAACGTAGGTGTTATCCTCTCAGGTGGTCAGGCTCCTGGCGGTCACAACGTGATTTCTGGTCTCTTCGACGGTGTGAAGTCTCTCAACCCAGCTAACAAGCTCTATGGTTTCATCCTCGGTCCTGGTGGTCTCGTTGACCATAAGTACATGGAGATTACTTCTGAAATCATGGACGAATACCGCAATACTGGTGGTTTCGACATCATCGGTTCCGGACGTACCAAGCTTGAGAAGGAAGACCAGTTTGAGAAGGGTATTGAGATTCTTCGTGAACTCGGCATCAAGGCACTTGTCATCATCGGTGGTGACGACTCAAATACCAACGCTTGCGTTCTCGCAGAATACTATGCTGCTAAGAAGTATGGCGTACAGGTAATCGGTTGCCCTAAGACAATCGACGGCGACTTGAAGAACGAGCAGATTGAGACTTCTTTCGGTTTCGATACAGCCTGCAAGACATATTCTGAGCTCATCGGTAACATCGAGCGCGACTGTAACTCAGCACGTAAGTACTGGCACTTCATCAAGCTGATGGGTCGTTCAGCATCTCACATCGCTCTTGAGTGCGCTCTCCAGACTCAGCCAAACATCTGCTTGATTTCAGAGGAGGTAGAGGCTAAGGAAATGTCACTCGATGATGTGGTTACTTATATTGCAACTGCAGTAGCTAACCGTGCTGCTGAGGGCAACAACTTCGGTACTGTTCTCATCCCAGAGGGCCTGATCGAGTTCATCCCAGCTATCAAGAAGCTCATCGCAGAATTGAACGAGGTTCTTACAGACCCTGCAACAGGCGAGAGCCGTGAGTTTGCAAGTGCTGAGGAGCAGATTGCATTCGTTAAGGGTGCCATCGCTAAGGACAACCTCGCAGTATTGGAGTCTTTGCCAGCTGACGTAGCTCGCCAGCTTTGCCTCGACCGCGACCCTCACGGAAACGTACAGGTTTCTCTCATCGAGACAGAGAAGTTGCTTTCTCGCATGGTAGCTGAGAAGTTGGCTGCATGGAAGAAGGAAGGCAAGTTTGTTGGTAAGTTCTCTGCACAGCACCACTTCTTCGGTTACGAGGGACGTTGCGCAGCTCCTTCTAACTACGATGCAGACTACTGCTACTCACTCGGTTTCAACGCTTCACGCCTCATCGCTAACGGCAAGACCGGTTACATGTCAATCATCAAGAACACAACAGCTCCTGCAGCAGAGTGGATTGCAGGTGGTGTGCCAATCACTATGATGATGAACATCGAGCGTCGTAATGGTGCTAACAAGCCAGTTATCCGCAAGGCTCTCGTTGAGCTGGATGGCGCTCCATTCAAGTTCTTCGCTTCTAAGCGCGATGAGTGGGCTAAGGAAACAGCTTACGTTTATCCAGGTCCTATCCAGTACTGGGGTCCTTCTGAGGTTTGCGACCAGACCACAAAAACTCTCCAGTTGGAGCAGGCTAAGTAAAAAATAGAATAAATATTTTTTTATATGTCAACAAGACGAACGGCTTCTTCACAGAAAAAGAGTGCCATGGCGAGAAAGAAAACTCCTCGGCGTGGCGGCTCCCGTGGTAGAAGGCGTTCGTCTTCTTTTTTGCAACGCTATCCCCGTTGGGCGTGGTGGATAGGCGGAACGGCGGTTATCGTGCTCTATGTCTTTCTGTTCTATCATTTCTTTGTAGGGCCAACTGGTTTCCGATGGCGTGCGCTTTATGGCGATGCTGAATATCCTGAAGGTTACGAGATTCATGGAATCGACATTTCGCATTATCAGGGCAAGATAGACTGGGAACAGCTCAAGAATGCGATGATCAAGGGGTGTCCTGTGCGCTTCGTCATCATCAAGAGTACGGAAGGTTCTTCACGGCTCGATGAGAATTTTCGCGAGAACTTTAATCAGGCTCGCGATTTCGGTTTCATCCGGGGTGTTTATCATTTCTGGAGCAATAAGTCGACAGCCCGAAAGCAGGCCTATTATTTCCTAGACCAGGTTCATCTTACGGATGGCGATTTGCCTCCGGTACTGGATATTGAACATAAGCCGGCAGATAAGAGTGTGGAGGATTTCCAGCGTGATGTGCTTACCTGGCTGCATATAGTAGAGGATAAGTATCATGTTAAACCTATCATCTACACCTATTATAAATTCAAGGAGCAATATCTGAGTGCGCCTGTCTTCGATGATTATCCTTACTGGATAGCCCACTATTATGTTGACAAGGTTCAATATAAGGGCAAATGGAAGTTCTGGCAGCATACGGATGTGGGCAAGTTGCCGGGCATTAAAGGCTACGTAGATTTCAATATTTACAACGGCAGTTATTATGAGCTCAAGCAGCTCTGCATAGGAAGCAATAATAATGAGAAGAAATTCATGGAATAAAGGTTGGACTTTTGGCAATATGCGAAAATCCAACCTTTATTCGTATGTTTTAATCTGATATTTCTGATTTCAGATTTTTCGTTCTGAATGTTTAGAATCAGAAAAGAATCTTTATGAACCTAAAACAAGGCAGGCCCAATTGTTGTCAATCTGTCTGTTTATTTCATGCATTCCCAGTTCTTCTGCTTTCTCCAGGAGTACAGGAATATCTTCTTCGTAGAAGCCGCTCAGAACCAGGGTTCCGCCGATGTTCATCACGCTACGGAAAGCGCGCATGTCGTCGAGCAGAATGTTGCGGTTGATGTTGGCTAGAACCAGGTCGAAAACGCCGCTGATGTGGTTGATTACCTGACTGTTGCCAAAGAGTACTTCCATGTTAGTTACGCCGTTGAGCACGGCATTATGCTTGGCATTTTCCACGCTCCACTCGTCAATATCGTAGCCTACCACGTCTTTCGCTCCGAGTTTTGAGCAGGTGAGGGCAAGTATTCCCGTACCCGTTCCGCAATCCAGGATGCGCTTGGTTCTGATAGGCATGTGGAGCAGCTGCGAAATAATCATGCGTGTGGTTTCGTGGTTTCCTGTTCCGAACGCCAGTTTCGCCTCAATACCTATTTCTATCATGTCGGGTCTGTTGCTCGTATCGGGATAGAGTTCGGGATGTTTCGCATCGTAAATCACCACCTGGTTGTCCACATAAATTGGTTCGAATCCCTGTTCTTCCCATTCCTGGTTCCAATCCTTGTATTCTGCATCTTTCACCTCGTAGGTAATTTCCGCATCCCCAATAGGGAAATCAGAAAGACGGTCATCCAGCAGCTCTTTGTCGAAGAGTTCTTTCTGCACATACGCTTTCAGTCCGGTTTCTGTTTCTTCAAAAGATTCAAATCCGACTTCGGCTGCACCATCGGCAAGCAGATCCTGACAGTCCTGCATCAAGTCGGCAGTCGTTTCAATTGTGAATGTTGCTACTAAATATTTCATATTTAATTTGTATTAATTTCTTGTCTAAAAACGCCTTCGAATGTTCAAAAAAGCTAGATTTGTTTTAAATCTTCTGCAAAATTATAAAAAAATAGGGGAAAACCTACAATTATTTAGGGAAATTCTGTATTTTTGCATAAAGATAAGCAATATTTTTGCATTCAGATTATTATATAATCAGAAAAGGGCTCTTTCGGGAGTATTTTTCCTGATGGTTTATGATGGATCTGGAAAGAGAAAAATGGAGAAAAAAAATAATAGGAGAACAGAATATGAAAAGAAAGTATCTTCTTGCAGTCCTTATCGCAGCTGCGATGCCACTCACTTCGATGGCACAGGACGATGACCTCTACTTCAATCCGAAGAAGGAGGCCAAAGAAAAGGCTGAAAGACGGGCTTTGCTCCAGCGCCAGTATGCTGAACAGCGGGCACGTAGAGATAGTGTTTATCGGCTGTTTTGGAGCGGAAGCGACCGTTCGGTAGATGAATACAATCGGGGCGGCAGAATCTTCAGCCATTATGAGAATGTAGGGAAAGATTCCCTGGGCAACGACATTATTCAGTTTCATGTGGGCAAGGGTGTGGCGCCAGACAGCATTTATGATGATGCTTACTTCGCCCAGAAGTATGCTGACAGGGATGAAGATTTCGTACGCACACGCGAGATGAGCCGATGGGACGGATTCTATGATCCGTGGTTCTACGATTATTATGGTTACGGTCCTTACTACTGGCGCAGCCGCATGTGGGGCTGGCACAATCCTTGGCGCTACGGCTATTATGCCGGCTGGTATGATCCTTGGTTCGACCCTTGGTACGATCCATGGTATTATGGTTACTGCGGCTGGTATGGTGGCTGGTACGACCCTTGGTATTATGGCTGGGGCGGCTACTACAATCCTTGGTATTGGGGCGGTCCGGTAATCGGACATGTTAGCTATGGTGGACGCAATTCGGGCGGTTATGCAGGAAGCAGAACTTATCGTTATAATGGCGATAAAGGCTATGCTGGCAACAGTACTTACCGAAGCAACAGAAACCGCAATTTCGGCGGTCGCATCAACGATAATGGCCGTTACAATAGCGTTCGCAACAATAATAATACCAACAACTTCGACCGCAGCAACTTTGGCGGATTCGGAAACCGTAGTGGAGCCAGTTTCGGAGGCGGATCGCATTCCGGTGGTGGAAGCTTTGGCGGCGGCGGTAGCTTCGGAGGCGGCAGTCGCTCAGGTGGCGGCGGCTTTGGCGGAAGAAGATAGTCGTTTTTGAAGTTAATAGTTAATAGTTAATAGCTTGGGCTTTGTTCTGAGGATGATGACCATTTTCGAAAATGAAAACTTTCATCTGGGAATGAAGACCTTAAGAATTAAGAGATTATGAAGAATTTAAAATATTTATTCCTGGCTTCATTGGGACTCATGTCAGCCCCAATGTTGGCTCAGGAAACTTATCAGGATACTAAGTTTGCAGAAAATTCCCTCACGGGTACTGCACGCTATGTAGGTATGGGTGGAGCTATGGAAGCCTTGGGCGCAGATATTTCTACCATTTCCAGCAACCCTGCCGGTATGGGTCTGTTTAGAAAGAGCATGGCAAGTTTCTCTGCTGGCGTTGTGGCTCAGCCTGGAGCTGATACGGAACTCAATTTCGATAAAACTCCATTTGGCTTCGACGGAAAGAAATCGGTTCCTAGTTTCGACCAGATTGGTTTCGTTTGGGCTGCTACAAATGGCGATTCGAATGTAAAGCTCAACTTCGGTTTCAACTACCACAAGAGCACAAATTTCTCTCAGATTCTTTCTGCTGCCAATTATCTCAACGGAGCATCTCAAACCAAATGGGCTTCTGCCAAGACGGCTTACGCTAAAGAATTGGATGAGAAACATGGTAAAGATGCAGGCGATCAGATTTGGAATGCTGTAGATGCTAACTATAATGCGTTGATGGGTAAAGACGAGGAAGGAAACCAGATGACCTACGATGGCCGTTCGTTCCTCTTTGGCCAGTATCAGAAGGGCTACATAGGCGAATATGATTTCAACATTAGCGTAGGTTTCAACGACCGCGTATGGTTGGGCTTCACCTTGGGCATTCATGATGTTCATTACCGCAGCAATTCTGTTTATACAGAGAATTATGTGGCTGATAAGGAGGCTTACGGAACAGCTTGGGAAAGCCAGCGTATCACGGGTACGGGTTATGATGCAAAACTGGGTATTATCTTCCGTCCGGTAGAAGATTCTCCTTTCCGTATTGGTGCTTATGTCAATTCGCCAGTATTTTATGATTTGTCGATGGATGGAACAGCTGACCTGGAACTCGTTGACAAGAATATAACGGACGATAAGGGCAATTATGCTGAGGCTAGCAATACGAACAGTTCCAGCCTCGATTATCGTCTGAATACGGCTTGGAAGACGGGTATCAGCTTGGGTCACACCATTGGCAGCAATCTTGCCCTGGGTGCTACTTACGAGTATGCATGGTACAATCACATGGATAATCGTGTGAAGGATGGCGGTTATTATGATGGTTATTGGGACGAATATTATGAAACCAGTTCAAGCGATGACCTCATGAATGATCATACCAAGCAGTCGTTGCAGGGAGTGAGCACGCTGAAGCTGGGTTTGGAATACAAGCCTGTCAGTATGTTGGCGCTCCGTCTGGGTTATAATTACGTTTCTCCGATGTTCAAGGAGAGCGCAGACCGTGACCAGACAATCCCTTCTCAGGGAACAATCTACGCCACCTCTACAGATTATACCAACTGGAAGGCGACTAACCGATTTACAGCCGGCGTAGGTTTCAACTACGAGAAGCTGTCTATTGATGTGGCTTACCAGTACAGCTGTCAGAATGGTGACTTCTATCCATTTGCAGCCTGGGAGGAGCTTGGTGCGAATGCAGCTCCTGCAACAAAGGTTGACAACAAGCGCCATCAGTTGCTGATGACCGTTGGCTATAGGTTCTAAAATGTGAAGTAGGGGGCTTATTGATTAAATAATGTGAAATCCCGATAAAAAAGCCCACTCATAGAAAAAAAAGTTGGGAAAAAGTTTGGCGGTTTCATATAAAAGCCCTATCTTTGCAATCAAGAAATCGGGATGATTTCGTGTCATAGATTAGGTTTTTAGATTAAAGGTGTTAATCACCTTATTTTCTAGGATTAAAAAATATTAGTTTTTTTAGTGGTTAATTTAGTTTTAGTAAGTATGTTTAGGGTCTGTTGTGAAACAGACCCTATTTTTTGTGCCTTTATTTTTTGGTGCCTATACAAAAAAAATCCCCCAACAGGATGGCTTGGAAACCATACCTGTCGGGGGAAGTAACAATCCTAAATAAATCTACCTTGAATAAACTAATCTATTGAAATTTATCCTTCATAAATCTACTTAAATGAACCAATACCGGCCTTATTTGAACTATTAAATCAAAAACATTATTTGTTTCTGTAATTATCCAGACCCTTGTTCAGGAAGTCGAGATAAGCACTAACATCTTCTTTGAAACTGAAGGCTGCTGCAAGAGGATTGCCGTCGTTGTCAATAGCCACATAGAATGGCTGGGCATTAGCTCCAAACTTGCTTGCCTGCAGATAACTCCACTTGTCGCCAACGGTACGCAGGGTGCGCTTCTCACCATTAAACGTTACCTCCATAGGCTCAGGAAGAGGAGTCTTGTCATCTACATAAAGTGAGATGAGAACATAATCCTTTGCCAGCTTATCGGCAACCGATGGATCTGTCCAGACAGAAGCCTCCATCTTGCGGCAGTTTACACAACCATAACCCGTGAAATCAAGCAATACCGGTTTGCCGGAAGCCTTGGCAGCAGCCATTCCCAACTCATAATCCTTGTAAGCAGGCTCTACGGTCTTGGTGTTGAGGTTGAAGTCCTGTGTATTAATAGGTGGAGCAAATGCGCTCACAGCCTTGCAAGGAGCGCCCCAGAGACCTGGAATCATGTAAACCGAGAATGCCAAAGAACAGAGACCCAACATGATGCAGGCTACAGGCATAGGCTTGTTGATGTCGCCCCCGATAGCATCAACCTGGAACTTCAGCTTGCCGATGAGATAGAGACCCAACAGACCGAAAATGACAATCCAGAGAGAGAGGAATACCTCGCGGTCCATGATGTGCCAGCCGTAAGCCAGATCGGCTACAGAGAGGAACTTCAGAGAGAAGGCAAGCTCGATGAAGCCGAGCACAATCTTGATAGTCTCCATCCACGAACCCGACTTAGGAGCCGACTTCAACCATGATGGGAAGAGGGCGAAGAGGGTGAATGGGAGCGCCAGAGCAAGCGCAAAACCGAACATTCCCACGGTAGGAGCGAGCCAGTCGCCGGATGTAACGGTCTGAACCAGCAGCAAACCGATGATAGGAGCTGTACATGAGAAGCTGACCAATACCAGGGTAAAAGCCATCAGGAAGATAGAAATCATACCCGTGGTGCTGGAAGCCTTGTTGTCTACCGCATTTCCCCAACTGTCAGGCAATTTGATTTCAAACCAACCGAAGAACGAGAAGGCGAAAACGGCAAGCAGGAGGAAGAGGATGATGTTGAATACGGCACTTGTGCTGAGCGCATTCAGGGTGCTAGGACCAGCGATGGCTGTTACGGCAAGACCCAAAACCAGATAGATGACTACGATGCTCAAACCATAAGTAATCGCATCGCGGATACCTTTCTTCTTATCGTTCTTAGCACGCTTCAGGAAGAAACTTACAGTCATCGGGATAATAGGCCAGATGCAAGGCATGACGAGCGCAAGCAGACCGCCCACAAAACCGATGAAGAAGATGTAGAAGAGCGAATGGTTGGCGATGTCGTTAGCTCCGCCAAAAGCCTGAAGTTCTTTAACAACCGGTTTCCATAAGTCCTTGACGTTCAGATTTTCCATAGCAGATGCCAAAGCTGCGGAATCTACGGGCTGAGTAGCGCTATCGGTCTGAGTCAGGGCAGCGGCCTTGGCAAGCGAATCGGCCTTCATCTTGGCAGCAAGGGCAGGATCAATCGCCTTCGCATCCTTTGCATTCAGAGCATCTTTTGCCCCAGCTGCAGGAGTATCAACGGCTGGCGATTTACCACTCTGCTTAAATGCTGCCTCGCTTGGTGGCAGACAGTTCTGGTCGTTGCAGGCGCCATACTCCAGATAGGCATCAATATGATAATTAGGTTGGGTAAACTTCACCTTCTGTACAAAGGTAACGCTACCTTCAAAATAACGGAGTTTCATCTCGAAGAGAGGGTCGAACTTTGCAATCTCTCTGCCACGTGGCTGAAGTTTGCCTACGAGCTCAGCTCCTTCAAGCTTATTTACGTTAAACGAAGCTGAAATAGGTCCGTCGCCTCCCAAACCGGTAGAGTAGACGTGCCATCCCGGTTGGATTTTTCCGCTAAACACGATTTCGGCCACAGCACTTCCGTCTGTTTTCAGCGAGCTGGTGAACTTCACAGGGTTCATCATCTGCGCCTGAGCCAGCATTACTACAAGGAGTAATTGAAAGATTAAAAATACTTTTTTCATTTCTATTTTTTAATTTTATGTTGCAAAGTTACTAAAAACTAATCATATTACGTATTCAAAGGGCTTTAAGGGTACTCGGTTTTAATTTTTTTAAGAAAAAATGCTAATTTTCTTAGTTTTATTTGGCTGTTTCGTACTTTTAATGTAATTTTGCGGGCAGAATGAAAGCAATCGTAAAATTGGAAACAGAATAAAATGGCAAAGAAGAAACTATACTTATTCAGCCTCCTGGTGGCCACGATGAGTGTGCTGCTCTCTACGGTGGTGATGCATCATCATCACATGGGGCGTATATGTATGGTTGTAGAACGTTGCCAGCAGGATGGTAAGCTCAACGATGAGCATACTGAGCATCATGAGAATGAAAACGATGGTTGCCGCGTGCATCAGATGCACCATTTTGTAACCAACGGCAAGATTGTGAAGAACATCCAGAAGCAGCTTTTCGATGGCGACCATCTTCTTTCCGTGCTTTCTTCTGAGTATTTGTTTATCCCTACCTCGTCGATTATTTGCGTGCGTTGGCAGCAGTTTGCAGCCAGCCTTCCTTGTGTTGATGAAACGGCCATCAATAGGCGAGGACCTCCTTCTTTTTGTTGATTTTCTGTAGTTAGAGCAACCAGGATGCAGCTTTTGCAACCGGGTTGCAGGGAAAAGTGCGTACTTTTGCACCCGAAATTATTAATCAATAAAAAGAAGAAAAAATGAAAAGAATATTGGTGGTTGCCGTTGCGGCAATCTTAGCCTGGGGTGGTTTCACCTTTTTCTCAAACCACGCCGGAGCAGAGGCTCATGCTGCCGAACACGGACATGAGCATGAACATGAAGAGGTGGATTTTGACAATATTCCGCTCTCTCAGAAACAGGTAGATGCTGTAGATCTGAAGATGGGCGAAGCGGTTGACCGCGTGATGGATGCTACGATTGCAGCCAACGGTCAGCTCGTTTTGCGCGCCCAGAACAAGGGCGATGTGGCTTCGCTCATGGGTGGCGTGGTGAAGGCTATCTACGTGAAGGAAGGACAGAATGTGAAGCGCGGACAGGTGGTGGCGCTGGTCGAAAATACAGATGTGGTCAGTCTGCAACGCGAATATTTTTCTGCCAGCAAGGAGTGCGAACTGGCACTTGCCGACCTGGAGCGACAGAAACTGCTGAACAAGGCCGGAGCTGGCGTCAAGAAGAATGCGCAGCAGGCAGCTAAGGAGTATCATGTGGCCCACGCCAACCTCATCGGCATCGGCAAGCAGCTTGCCCAGATGGGCATTTCTACCGCCGCCGTAGCCAGGGGCAAGTTTACCACAGCCTTCCCTTTGCGTGCTCCGATTGCGGGTACGGTTTCGCAGATTACAGCCAGCTTGGGCAGCTTTGCCGACATGCAGACTCCGCTCATGAAGATTCAGAACAACCAGGCGATAGAGTGCGATTTGAACATTTTCGAGAAAGATTTGCAGAAGGTAAAGCCGGGCGATAAGGTTTATCTCTCGCTTACCAATCAGCCGGGCATCAAGCTCGTCGGCCATGTCTATGGTTTAAACCAATACTTTAACGATAATTCGAAATCAGTTGCTGTTCATGTAAAAATAGATGCGCAGTCTCTTAAAACCAGCGGTGTTCACGGCTCAGCCCGACTCTTCGACGGAATGTACGTAAGCGGCAAGATAGCTACGGGCAGCCAGTCGTGCATCGCCCTTCCTTCCAAGGCCATCGTCAGTACCGACGGCAAGCAGTTTGTCTTCGCTCTGAACGGCAAGCCAGAGAAGGGCGAGTACAGTTTCTCCCGCCACGAGGTTATTACGGGCGTTTCGGATGGAGCTTATACCGAGGTAAAACTCTGCAAACATCTGAAGCAGGAGGGCAAGAAGATTGTGACAGAAAATGCATATTATCTGGCTTCGCTCACGGGCGAACATGCGGATGAGCATTAATATAAGGTGAGCTTTTCATCAATAAAGAGCTTTTTAAAGAAAAACAGATTATGTTTCAGAAACTGATTACTTACTCCATCCGCCACAAGCTGGTGGTGGGAGTTTTCACGATAGCCCTCGTCATCTGGGGCATCGTTTCGCTCATCCATCTTCCTTTCGATTCTACGCCGGATATTACCGACAATCAGGTGCAGGTTATCACCCAGGCGCCTTCGCTCGGAGCACAGGAGGTGGAGCAATACGTAACTACTCCGGTAGAAATGGCGCTCGCCAACATCCCCGAACTCAAGGAGCGCAGAAGCATCTCGCGAAGCGGACTCTCGGTCATCACCCTCGTTTTTGATGATGATGCAGATATCTACTGGGCACGTTCGCAGGTGAGCCAGATGCTGACCCAGGTGGAGAAAGATTTGCCCAAAAATGTGGAAACCGAGATGGGACCGATTGCTACCGGACTGGGCGAGATTTACCATTATACCGTGCGCGCCGAGAAGGGCTACGAGCACAAATATTCGCTCACCCAGCTGCGAACCATCCAGGACTGGATTGTGAGAAAACAGCTCTCGGGAACCCCGGGCGTAACGGAAGTGAGCGGCTGGGGAGGCTATGTGAAGCAATATGAGGTGGCCATCAATACGGATAAGCTCAACGCCAGCAATCTGACTGTGAGCGAGGTGTTTGATGCGCTCGAAAAGAATAACGCCAACACGGGCGGAAGTTACATAGAGGAAAATTCCAACCAGTATTTCATCCGCGGCATAGGCGTGGTGAAGAGTCTGGAAGATGTGGCAAATATCGCCGTGAAGACCGTAAACGGCACTCCTATTAAGATAGGTGATGTGGCGAAGGTTCAGCTGGGTCATGCCACCCGTTTCGGAGCCGTTACCCGAAATGGCGAGGGCGAAGTGGTTGCCGGAATAGCCATCATGCTGAAGGGCGAAAACTTTCAGGAGGTTATCAGGAATGTGAAGCTGCGCATAGAGCAGATTCAGAAATCTCTGCCCGAGGGCGTGGTTATCGAGCCGTTTATCGACCGAACCCACCTGGTTGACCGTGTGGAGGGAACCATCGCCCGAAACCTGATAGAAGGCGGACTCATCGTTATCTTCGTGCTGGTTATCTTCCTGGGCAACTGGCGTGCCGGACTGGTTGTGGCGAGCGTCATTCCGCTCAGCATGCTCTTTGCTTTCGGCATGATGAAGACCTTCGGAATCGACGGCAATCTGATGTCGCTCGGAGCCATCGATTTCGGTATGATAGTCGATTCTGCCGTCATTATCGTAGAGGCTGTTGTGGCCCATCTGGGCGTGAAGAGTATTGAGCGGAAGGCGAGAAATTCTGCCGATACTCCCATCCGTTTTTCTCAGGCAGAGATGGATGAGGAGGTTCATGATTCCGCTTCGCGCATCCGCAAGAGTGCGGCATTTGGCGAAATCATCATCATGATAGTTTACATTCCGCTGATGACGCTTGTGGGCATCGAGGGCAAGATGTTCCGTCCGATGGCGCTTACCGTTTTCTTCGCCATCCTGGGTGCCTTCATCCTCTCGCTCACCTATGTTCCGATGGCGAGTGCGCTCTTCCTGAGCAAGAAGGGATATGTGCGTAAGACCTTTAGCGACAGAATGATAGAGAAACTTCAGGGCTGGTATCGACCGGTTCTGGAATGGGTCTTGGCGCGATATAAGAATGTGATTACCGGCGCCGTTTCGCTCTTCTGCATGAGCGCAGTAGCCTTCCATTTCCTGGGTGGCGAATTCATTCCGAGTCTGGAAGAGGGCAATTTTGCGGTAGAAATGAGCATGTCGCAGGGCACTTCGCTCTCGCAGATGGTAGAGAGCTGCTCCAAGGCTGAGAAACTTCTGAAGGCTGAATATCCTGAAATCAAGCAGGTGGTGAGCCGCATAGGTAGCGCCGAGATTCCTACCGACCCGATGCCTATGGAAAGGGCCGACATCATGGTGGCACTCAAGCCGAAAGCCGAGTGGACTTCGGCAGAAACTACCGCCGAACTGATGGAGAAGATGGAAGAAACCCTGAAGACGATTCCGGGCTTGAAGGCTGAGATTTCGCAGCCTATCCAGATGCGCAACAACGAGTTGCTTACGGGCATCAAGCAGGATGTGGCGATTAAGATTTTTGGCGACAATCTCGATGTGCTTACCCAGCAAGCTGATAAGGTTTCCAGAATGATCAGGAATGTGCCGGGCGTGAGCGGAATCTTCGTTGAAGAGGTTTCCGGATTGCCTCAGATTCAGGTAAAATACAACCATGAACGCATTGCGGCTTATGGGGTAACTGTTGACGAAATCAACCGCATTCTTGAAACTACCTTTGCGGGCGCTACGGCTGGAGCTGTGTACGAAGGCGATAAAAAGTTTGACATCGTTCTGCGTCTTGACCCTAAGGAGCGCAACTTCCAGTCGCTTCAGTCGCTCCGTATTCCGCTGGCTGGTGGCGAGAGTATTCCGCTTTCTCAGTTGGCTGATGTGGTTTACGAACCGGCTCCTGCTCAGGTTTCTCATGAGAATGGTGCCCGCCGCATCTACGTAGGTTTCAACGTGAAGGGTAGGGACGTGCAGAGTACCGTGAAGGATATTCAGTCCATCCTTGATGAGAAGCTGAAGCTGCCTGAGGGCTACTATTATAATTATGGTGGCGAGTTTCAGAATCTTCAGAGTGCCACCCAGCGCCTGATAATCGTGGTTCCGGTAGCGCTCATCATCATTCTGCTGCTGCTCTACGCTACGGTTAAGAATCTGCGCGAATCCCTCTTCGTGTTCTCCGCCATTCCGCTTGCTGCGATAGGTGGCGTCTGGGCGCTCTGGTTGCGCGGAATGCCTTTCAGCATTTCGGCGGGCGTAGGTTTCATCGCCCTCTTTGGCGTGGCGGTTCTCAACGGCATCGTGCTGATAGGTCAGATGAACCAGATACAGAAGCAGGCGGCAGCGGTTCCTGAGGAGAATGACGCAAGTTTGGCGGCTGTTATTCAGAACAGAATTATTGACAGTTGTATGATTCGTCTCCGTCCGGTTCTGATGACAGCCCTGGTAGCCTCTATGGGTTTCCTCCCGATGGCATTATCCCATGGCGATGGAGCAGAAGTCCAGCGTCCTCTTGCCACGGTTGTGATTGGCGGTCTCATTACCAGCACGCTCCTCACGCTCCTGGTTCTGCCAGCCATCTACAAGATGTTTACGAAAAAGTAAGATTTAGAAATTAAGAAAATAATGAACAGAAAAAAGATAACAGAAAATAGGGTGGTGGCTTGTTTTGCCGCCATCCTTCTCCTGCTGCCATCCCCAGCTGGAGCCCAGCATTTTGATGCTCATATTGCGGGCAGGAAAGTTACCCTGCAGGAATGTTTCGATTTGGCAGCCCGACAGAACCTTCAGATGCAGGCAGGAAAGAAGTCGGTAGAACGTGCTCAGGTAATGCAAGGCACGGCTTGGGAGCTGGATAAAACCGAGGTTGCTTTCTCTCAAAACCCTGCTACGGGTGGCGAATCGGACAACGGCTTTACCTTTACCCAGAGCCTCGATTTTCCTACCGTCTACGCCTCACGCCGCAACCAGCTGAAGGCTGAAACCCAGGCAGAAAAGAGTCGCCTGAACGTGGTTAGCCAGCAACTGAAGGCTGAAATCGCCAACACCTATTATCAGATGCTTTATCAGACTCACAGACTCCAGATATTGGAGCGAATCGACTCAGTATTAGAGCGTTACAGCCAGATTGCAGAAATGCGTTACAAGGCTGGAGAGAGCCGCCAGCTGGAATATCTCTCAGCCGACCGCAAATGCAACGAAAACCGTCTGGAAATGGCAGATGTAAAGAGCGAAATTGAGCGTCTGCAAATCGACCTCATGACACAGCTCAACACGCAGGAGCCCATAAAACCGGCAGAAGAGAATCTCTCGGCCATCGCAGCCCAGAATCTCAATTCCTATAATTATCAGCAGTCTGCCGACGGCATTTACCAGCAGGACAAGCTCATCGCTCTCGATAAGGAAATCAAGGCAGCCAAATCAGGTTTTGCTCCAAGTTTATCCTTATCTTTGCGCACCCAATGTGTCATTTCCAGTTGGAATCCATACAACATAGACCGTTCGAGATTTGCCGAGGGTAATTTCTTCGGTTTCGAGATTGGCGTAGGCATCCCTTTATTTTACGGTTCTACGAAGGCAAAAGTAAAGGCAGCCCAGAAAGACCGCGAATTGGCTGAAATCGAAATGCGCCAGGAGCAGACAGAAAAAGAGCGCGATTTCCGTCTTTGTACGAAGCGTCTCCAGGCAGCATCCAACCGTCTGAAATATTACGAGCAGAACAATCAGGCTCATTCTGCGCAAATTTCGAAGTTGAGTGCGATAGAATATGAAAATGGCGAAATTTCGTATGTAGAATACGTGAATGCTATCGAGGAAACCATAGCTGTTCTGATGAAGCATGCTGATGCGATTAATGAATACAACCAGGCAGTCATCGCCATCCAGCGGCTTACGGGCATGATGTAAGATTCTGTTCTGAGATATTTCTTTTTGATTGAAATGAGAATTAATCTCAGAACAGGCAGAAAGTAAGTTAAAGAATGAAATGATCAGAAAGGGGTGAACCGGTTCCATTTCCAAATTTCACCTCTTTCTTTTTCTCATAACGCCTATTTATCATAATACCGGTTAGAATTAAAAAGAGGAAAGTAAAAAAAAGAGGAATTTTTCCGTTGTTGCATCACAGGATTTCATTCCGATATCTTTCATTTTCTTCATTTCAAAACCTTCTTCATAAAAGAAAACTAAAAAGAGATCAGATAAATTTACCATCTCTAGGAAGCCAACATCAAGATAAAGATTAGTAGAAAACAGAAAAACATCAATCAAAAGATCAGGATTTTTCTAAGGATTAGAGTTAAAGATCGTGATCAGACGCAAGTTTATGAAAAGTTTTAGTACCTTTGCAAATTGACTTCGGTCAACATATGCATAAACCGATGAAAACAATTAAAAAACTTAGCTGATGGCTGTATCAGAAGATAGAAAATTTACGAAAGAGCAAGTCTATACCCTTCTTGAAGGAGCAAAGGGCAAGACGCTTGGTGAGGTTGATAAATCCCACCAGTTTGCTCGTACCTTAGAAAGTAAAAAGATTACAGGTATCGCTGGAGACGTGATAGAACAATCTGTTTTCGGTTACAAAAAAGACAGTAAACAGGAATGTGATATTGAGATTGATGGCGTTCTTACGGAAGTTAAGACCACCGGAGTACGTGTACCCAAGAGAGACCAAAAGAATGCTAATGGAAAGACTGGTGAAGCTTATAATGTTTATCTAGGTGCAAAGGAAGGTATCAGTATTACACATGTAACCTTTGAACCGCCGATTCAGACAGACTTCGACACATCTCATTTTTGGGAAAAAACAGAACGGCTTTTAATCATCTTCTATGAATATAAATCATACGAAGTTGTGCCTGCTTCCGGCTATGCCAAGTTCCCTATTGTTGACTACTGCTACAATTCTTTCTCACAAGAAGAAAAAGACAAATTACAAAACGACTGGGAGATTGTCAGTAGCCACCTGCAACAGGTTTATCATGATTATCAGGATGCAGAAAAGCGTAACGAACAGCTGGTTGGTTTCACTCACCTTCTTCGTCCAAATCTCTTGCTGATAGAATTAGTACCAGGATTCAAGCGCACAGCAACAGGCTCTTACCAGAAGCCCCGATATAGATTGAAACAAACTTTTGTTGATTACATCGTACGAGGACATTTTGACAAAAGCAGAGCAAAGAACGAAATCGTACTGAAAGAATCTTTTTCAAGTTTCGCCCAGTTGGATGCTCGTTGCCATGCACTTACATTAAAGTATAAGGGTAAGACTCTGCCTGAGTTAAGAGAAATGCTCGGAATAGATGCAAAGGTCAAGGATATTTCAGCTAAATGCGTTATCCGTATGTTCGGAGCCGATTGCAACAGGTTAAATCAGATTTCAGACTTTAACAAAGCTGGTATCATAGCGAAGACCATCACGATTACGCCCCAAGGTGGAAGAACAGAGGATATGAAGCTCAAGCACATCGACTTTGAAGAATGGGCAGATAGAGATGCAGACTTTGAAGATTCCGATGTATACGATTACTTCTGTGAGCACAGTTTCCTCTGCCCTATCTTCTGTGAGCATGATAGTAAAGACCCGAGCAAGACCGTTTTTGAAGGTTTTAAACGCTTTGCTTTTGATGAAGAATTCATCGAGAATGAAGTTCGGCGTACCTGGGAGGATTCCAGAAATCTGATTCATAGGAATGAGTTGGAATGGGAATACGTTTATGACAAAAAGGGTAATAAACGTATGAACAATAGCGGTTCCTATATGGGAGCCCCAAACTTTCCTAAGAGTTCCGAATATAAAGTATTCTTCCGAGGAGGAGCTGATGTTTCGACAGAGAAAACAAGAACAGAAAGTGTGAACGGCATAAGAATGCTTCCGCAGTTTTTCTGGCTCAAGGGTTCATATATTGCTAAAAAATTACAAGAAATTCCATACATATAAATATGTCTAAAAATATAATAAAGGTAGTAGAACTATTCGCAGGCGTAGGAGGCTTCCGCATAGGTTTGGAGGGAGCTTCAGATGCCTATGAAACCATCTGGAACAACCAATGGGAACCATCAACCAAACACCAAGATGCTTCACTCGTATATAGAGCACGCTTTGGTTCAAAGGGTCATAGCAACCAAGATATTAATACAGTACCAACAGCTGATATTCCTGATCATGACTTGTTGGTAGGCGGCTTCCCATGTCAAGATTATTCTGTAGCTTCAACTCTTAGCCGTTCTGGTGGAATTGAGGGTAAGAAGGGTGTGCTTTGGTGGCAAATCTATCGCATCTTAAACGAGAAGGGAGATAATCGTCCAAGCTATATATTCTTTGAGAATGTTGACCGTTTGCTCGGTTCGCCTGCCAAGCAACGTGGACGTGATTTTGCAATCATCCTTGCTTCACTCGCAGATTTAGGCTATACGGTAGAATGGCGAGTAATCAACGCAGCAGAATACGGAATGCCTCAGCGCAGACGCCGTACTTATATTGTCGGTTACCGCGAGAATTCAAATGTTTCAAGACAAGTACAAGAGTTGAAGGATTGGGTGCTTTATGAAGGCGTACTAGCAAAGGCTTTTCCTTTCAAACCGAAGGATAAAACCCTCTCTGAATTTGAGATTAAAGGAACTATTAAGGAGGTTTCGGATAATTTCAACAAAGAAGGAAAAGACAGTCCATTTGGAAATGCCGGTATCATGCGCAACCGTTGTGTATATTCGGTAGATGCAGAGGCGGTTTATGATGGTCCTGTTATGACACTTGGCGGCAATATCGTTGATGAGTCCCTGGTACCAGAGGAGTTCTTTATTCCGCAAGATGAAGTTGCAAGATGGGAATACGAAAAGGGTGCAAAGAAAATAGAACGCACTACCAAGGAAGGTTTCAAGTATCTTTTCTCTGAGGGCGGAATGGCCTTCCCTGATTCCCTGGATAAGCCTTCACGTACAATCATTACAGGTGAAGGAGGTGCTGGTGCATCACGCTTCAAACATGTCATCAAGACTGCATCGGGGCGCTATCGCCGACTGATACCTATAGAATTGGAGCGTCTGAATATGTTCCCAGATAACCACACCTTGCATCCCGATGTTACGGATGCTCGTCGGGCCTTTCTGATGGGAAATGCTTTGGTGTGCGGAATCGTGCAGCAGATTGGCAAGAGTCTTTACCGCTTCATCTATGAGAAGGAACCGGTTTCTACCCATCCGATAGATATTAAGCGTGTCTCTCAACCAAAGCTGAATTTTGGCTTATTCTCAGAATTGAATCCTGAGTTGAAAATAAATAAGCCAAAGAAGAGCTACACCTTGGATATGAACAAAAGTCTCTTGGTAGGCTTTGTCAAGGAAGATAATACAGATTATTTCCTAGATGGTGGTCAGACAAAGATTTACTATACCGGTAAGACCAAGTCTTTCCCATCGACTGTTGCGCTCAACAAGCTTTACTATTTCATGCCTTATATCAAGGGCAAGGGAGTCAAGGATTTGTACCTCATCCGCATAGTTCGCATAGGCTGTAAGGCAGAGATTCATCCAGAGTCAAATGATAAAGACCCACGCCTTGTGTTCGAACTGGAATATTTAGAGAGCTTGCCAAACTACATGATGCTGAAGCCTAATATCTTCAACACCTATAGAAACACAGTTCTAGGAAGAGTGATGGGGGAAATAGAATAATTCTATCCCCTATCCTTCTTCAAGGAGAGATATTAATATATTGATAAAATCTTAAAATCTTAAAAAGAATGAGCGAATACATTATTCACAACATTGGTTTAACTGTCGTCCCACAGTTTGATTTTGATGAAAACGAAGAGAAAGATAAGCCAGTATCCTTGTTTCCTAACTTTTACCTGGGCAAAATCATTGGGAAAAAGGGAAGCGAATTGAGTATAAATAGAACCAGACGTGGAGAAGGAGAAGAACATATTCCCAATTGTGTTCTAAGAAACGAAAATGGTATTGCCTTAATAAGAATCCATAATAAGGAAAATCTTACAATCTATGATTTGCCTGATAGTACTGAGAAAGAAGTACAGGATTGTATTGGTACTTCTCAGTATAGTTATCCATATGCTTATGTAATCGTAGATTATCGCAATGAGAGATGCCAAATTGCCATTGAAAAATCATCGGCATGGGACAGAAACACAAAAACCATTAGGAATGGTCTAGAGATTTTTTTTAATGATAAATTATATAGCAGCATGGGCATACATACTACGATAAAAGAAAAAACTATAAGAACTCAATTTGAAGATTTTATTGATTGTAGAACTATTGATTACGGAGATATAATTGAAGAGTTTACATTCAAATATGTAAATACTAAACATTGTCCTACGACAAGAATTCCAAAAGAGTTGACGGAAGAGATGGAAATGCGCTCAAAGATATTAGAAACATATGGAGCTCTAAGTGCCACCACAACTATGAAATTAGGTACAGGCACTAAAACTGATAAGCTGAAACAACTTTCTGCCGTAGTAGGTTATAGCAGCGATAATGCGTTTGATTTGGTTGTGAAATTTCGCAATTATGGCGAGTATACATGCAACGAAAATATCATAGCCAAATATCCGATGAATGATATAGTTATCAGCAATTATAAGGAATATAGGACTCCAGAAATTGAAAGTACGTATTTTTTATAAGTGATTGAGAATGAGATAAGTTTTTATCTCATAAAAAGAAGAGGTTACGAATTAGAAATAAACAGGATGTAGCATCCTGCTGTGATTTGCATAACCATCCAAAGAACTCTTTCGGTTGCAAAGGTACGATATTTAATCGGGGATAAAGAATGTTTTAAGATTTTTTATCCTCGATTTTTTGCTTGGGTAAATCTGTTTTTATTAAACCATATTCTTCTCTATTCTTTGCTATTTCCATTTCAATCCATTCAAACATATGTGGCAAGGGTTCATGTTTTTTGAATGGTCTATTTCGTTTGCATATTCTCATTCTTTCGTGTGTTTTGTATAAAAGTCAGCCGTCGTCGAAGAAAGACAGTCCTCGTACCTCAGACTAACTTCCTCCGACTATGGCACGGCAAGAAGAATGCGATATCATTAAGATACAAATACATAAAAATGGTTGCTGACCTGTGATGTAATAATGTGAAATCACAAATATTTTACACAAGCAAAAACTCCGTGAACCGTTATATTCTATGGCAGGTGTAGCTGTGATAGAGATTTACTCGACTATTTCGATTTTTATCGTTAATAATGCATAAATATTGGAGTTTATATACGTTTTTTAATGTATTGCACCTTATCTTTGCTTATCTGAAATCATCCATAACCAAAGTAATAGAAATAGAAAATGGCAAAGAGCAAAAAAGACTTTACATTACTTCTCATTGCACTCTTTTGCAGTTCTTTGGCTCATGCACAAAAGCAAGTTCCTGCAGAACGGAAAGATTCCATTGACAATGGAAGTAATATTATTAAGATAGTTGGAAATCATTCCAACAAGGGCGCGGCCAACAATGCCCTTGACGTGTTGAGTGGTCAGGCTGCTGGTGTCAATGTGACATCCAACGGTCTGGAGCGTATGGCTATGCTCAATAGTGTGCGAGTACGTGGTACAACCTCCATACCGCAAAGATGTCTGGATCTGAACAAGAAGCTGAAGCAGAACAAGGTCTACGAGTAAGAGCTGACATAAGCATTACATAAACAAGGACATTTAATGTGTCATCTATTCAGGAACAAAGGGCAGACAAATCCGACTTTCATAATTCTGTATGCCATACCAAGACTGCCAGGGACAAGCGTTGCCTTTGTGCTGTCTTGGTTCTTGTATGGATGTACCCAGCCTTTGTTTATAGAACAAAAGATGAATGTAAACTTAATATAAAATACAATGTTTAAATATAAGAAATCAAGATTATCCGCATTCTTTGCCGCCATCAATATCGTTCTTGCTGATATTGGCGGAAAGAAGACTACATATATTATTTCATTTCGCGCTAAAAGTATCATAATCATGTCTGTTTCAGTTGTGATGTTGGTAGCATGTGAAAGACATGCTTCTACAAGCGAGCAGATGGATATTGCGGAAAAACTCATGAATACAAAACCAGATTCGGCGCTTACAATTTTAAACAGCATTCACGCCTCTGGTTTCAAGGGTAAGGATGCTGCCAAATATGCGTTGCTGAAATCTATGGCACTGGACAAGAACTGCATAGACACCACGACCTTTGATATACTTGAACCCGCCATTGACTATTATATCAAAAACGGAACTCCAGACGAACAGTTTCGGACATATTATTATCAAGGCAGGATTTATCAGAATCAAGGTGATGACGATTCTGCAATGCTCTCTTTTATGAATGCCTGTGATTTGAAGCAAGCAGTTACCGACTCGTTATTGCTGGCACATACATTTGTGGCGCAAGGTACATTGTATCTCAAACAGTACAAGACAAAAGAGTTCATTCAAAACAATATGGCAGCAGCGAAACTTTATGGAGCTATCGGCAGAGACTTGCTTGAAATCAAAAGCTACACCAATGCCATTGATGGGTATGTTATGCTCAACAACAAGACTGCAGCGGACAGCCTTATATCCATCTGTGTGCCTTTAGTACAAAAGAACCAAGATGGTGAAGCGTACCTGTTTCCCTCATTGCTTTCTTATACTGTGGAATTTTGTACTCCTGCCGACATCAAATCTTTTTTAGATCAGAATCAAGACTTGGATTTGACTAAAGACGACAAGATGAATTTTGCCCAAGGCTATTCAAAAATTGGAGACTATAGCAAGGCTATGAAGTTGCTTTCTGAAATAACTCCAGATCGTTTCACATTGGATTCTCTCAAATACGCTTCTGTAAAAATCGATGTCTTGGAAAAACAGGGCAATTATGAACAAGCTCTGAATTTATACAAGGACTATTCTGCGATGCTTGAACGCTATCAAAAAGAATTGCTCTCGCACGATTTGTTGTTTGCAGACAAGAAACATCAGCTTGAGATAAAGAGCCTTGTAGAGATTAAAGGAAGAGACCGAATCATTTTGTATGCACTGTGCGGTATATTTGGATTGATTATGCTTGTGGGCTGGCTATATTACCGAGGACACCTAAACAGAGCCGAACGTATTTTAGCAGAAAAAGAGAATGAGAATCTAAAACTTGGGCAAGAGAATCTGCGCAAAGAAAAAGAGAAGGTTGAACTCGAACGAGACAAAAAAGTTCTGGAAACAGTCAACCTCAAATTAGAAATAGCCCAGTTGGAAAATGAGCGTAATCATCTGAAAAATTTACAGAGAGAACAGCAGGAACTGGCAAAACCCATTCAAAATGTAATCAAGAAAAGACTTGACATCCTCAATGGCCTGCTTGCTAAAGAAATTACTCAAAACGACTGCTATGCGGAGCCATACAACAAATGGATAGAGACTCTTCATAATGACAAGCAGAAGTTCATGGATTCTACCCGTCTCGCTTTTGCTGCGTCACATCCAAAGTTTATGGAGTATCTTGAACAACATGGTCTATCCATGTATGAAATAAATTATCTGTGCCTGTATGCAATCGGATTGCGTGGCAAGGAAGTCGGAAACTATATCCAAATTAAGCGTCATTACATCATAAGTCATGAAATACGAAAGAAACTTGGCATAGACGAGCACGAAACAAATATAGGTCTGTATATCCGTAAACTGATGAGGAATTTGGAAAAGTAAACTTAGAGGCTACTCTGAAAAACTGTAGAAACGCCATCCAACGATGGCGTTTCTACTATATGTGTAGTGTCTGCATTCTAATTTTGTCCAAATCCAATGTGTTATACAATAGTTAAAAATACGCAAATTTTGATATACACGTAAAACTTTGACGCGCCTTGTAAAACTTCTCACAACTAATATATCGTAAGCTATTGAATATCAGAGAATAAAAAAGTTTAACGTAAAACTTTTGCTCTTGGTAAAAAACTTTATTTGTATTAACTTTGCCAAAAAAATAATAACATTTAGCGGCTATAAAATGAGTATGAAAAAGGTAATTATATTAGTGGTGTTGCTATTGACAACAATGGCACATACCGCTTTCGCAGAGCAACGTGGAGTGTTCATGGAGTTTCATAGAAAGATAAACCCCGGAAAAAATATGCAAGTGAACCGTGCACCCATGCGTATGCCTATAGAGGTAGTTTATGATTCTGATACGCATAATATAAAGGTTACTGGTGAAAAGGGCATAGAAGCCGAGGTGTTTCTTTACAATGTAAACGGAACTCTTGAGAGTCATTCTTCAACCTTGAATGCGGAATTTAGTGTTTTGGAATCTGATACATACACAATCCTAATACAAGGAGAAGGATGGTATGCTGAAGGAGAAATACAAATGTAAGTTCCCTTACACATGAAAGATTAAGAAATATAAATAGCCAACTGGTGGTAAGCATCATCGGCTAACAGTTAACATAATTATTAACTTAAAAAGCAGGAAAGAATGAAGAAAAATCTTTTCACGTTCGTTGAACGTAATGATTCCAACAAACAGTTTGAGAATCATTTGTGCGCCTCTGTACTGGCGCAAATCTTTGGAGGTGGCAATCACGCGAATTCAGTCACCAAGGTTGATGATAAATTGCAATTTTGCGACCCATGGACGGGTTGTGATGCATGGAACTGCGCACCTGATTGCCGATGCCAAGGCAACTTTGCATAACTAATAATGGAGAGGGAACATATTTCTTTAAAGTTCCCTTTCCTTAAAAGAAAATTCTATGTATTGGTCTAAGTATAATATAGTGTTTGAATCTCCATACGGAAGATTTATTTACAACACCTTTACTAACAATCTGATGGAAATGAACGCATCACTTATATCTTGTATAGACAAAATAATAAGTGGTGATTTTTCGTATTTATCAGAGGATGACGTATTGGCGCTAAAGAAGAATATGATATTAGTTGATGATGATACTAATATTTATCGTTCTATTAAGTTACAACGTTTAATGTCACGTTTGGATACTGGTTATCTAACATTGACCATAGCACCAACTACAGCATGTAATTTCAAATGCATATATTGTTATGAATCGGGTATCGCACCATTGTCTGCAAAAGCGAAATTAAACTTACTCGAAGATACAATTTCATTTGTCAAATTATTCAAGAACACAAAGTTTTTGCGTGTTACATGGTATGGCGGAGAGCCTTTGCTTCAGTTTGAGTATATAGAAAAATTGTCGCACAGACTAATGAATATGTTCGAAAACTATAACGCCCACATGATAACAAATGCATATCTATTAGACAAGGCAAAATCCCAGAAATTGAAAGAGTTGAAAATCTCAGCTATTCAAGTAACGATAGACGGTTTGGAGAAAGTTCATAATGAACGCAGACCTCATAAACAGAACAATGACAGTTTTCAAAGAATAGTGCATAATCTTGACGATTTGTTCTCAGTATATCCGGAGATTTCTATAGAATTTCGAGTTAACGTTGACAAGTCTAACCAATCGGAATATCATCGTATATACAACTATTTCAAGGAGAGGTATGGGAAATATAGCATCAACATCCATCCTGGATACGTCACCGATGACTTTTCCGCAGAATCAAATGGCTGTTGTTTTGAAGCAGACGAAGTCAATAAGTTTGTGTTAGAACAATATGACACTCATAATATACCGATTTCATTATACCCTCGTCCAATATTTGGAGAATGTAGTGCACGTCACATCACAAGTTTTGTCATTGGTCCTGAAGGAGAGCTTTACAAATGTTGGAATGATATTGGTATCAAGGGAAAAACAATAGGCACAGTTAAAAATGTGTCATTGTCCCATGAACTGTTGTTGAAATATTTATTGGAAAACGACCCTCTATCGGACGCAAATTGTGAGAGATGCTTCTGTTTCCCTATTTGCGAGGGTGGATGCCCGTATAAAAGGATATATCAAAAAGATAGTCAAGAAAGTTTTTGCAAAGCAAAACGAGAAGGCATTGTAGAGAATCTTAAAAGGCATATTGATTATAAAATAAAAAACAATAGATGAAAGCATTACCAATCGTCATTATGAGTATGTTTCTGAACGTATCGTATGCGCAGAAAACAGATACGACTAAAACTTTTGTTCAAGGCAAAGAACTTGACGAAGTAGTTGTAAAGACATCTTATCTTACTCGCAAGGATGACCATATTCTTGCCATTCCTACCAAGGAGCAGCGTAAGCATGCTGTAACTGGTTACGACATGTTGAGCAATCTCATGGTACCGGGAGTGTCTGTTGACCGTTTGAAGGGAAGCGTGACAACTCCAAATGGAGCTGCAACTCTATATATCGATGGACGCGAAGTTGATTTCCGTGAGGTACAGTCATTAAGACCGAAGGATATTTCTCGTGTTGAATATTTTGATGTGCCGACAGGGAAATATGCCAAAGACACATATGCTATAAACATCATCATGAAGCCACTCAACAATGGTGGCTACACACAGCTTGATGCATCTCAGAACGTAGGATATCTTTATGGCGATTATAATCTTATTTCAAAATTTGTCACTGGAACCAAGAGTTTGAATCTTTGGGCAGGATATTCTTTGGAAAACCCAAAATCGTCTATGAACGAGGACGAGTCTTTTATATTTCCTGACTATCAACTGAATAGACTGCAGCGTTACAATAATGCTGCCAATAGGCAGACGGAAGAATATATACAGGCATCAATCAGCAACCGAGGAAGAAAATATATTTGGATGCTTAGAGGTGGTATGGCATGGAATGCTTCAAGAAATGATGTCAATAATGGAATGACGGAGTATTGGAAAACTGATGCAGCAATCAAGAACGGTAGCATTTTGGACATTAACACTCGAAACAAATCTTATCGTCCAAGTGTCTATTTTTACGGATTGCACACATTTTCTAACACAAAATCGTTGGATTATGTTTTTGATGGATATTATTCTCGAAACGATTATGACCGTCTCTATAACGAAGATAATGTGTCTTTTCGTTCACTTGTCAAGGAAAATTATTATTACATCAAAGCGAATGCAAACTATTCTATGGCGTTCAGTCATAGAAATAGATTGGCTTTCAGTTTATACGAGTTCATGAGAATTAGTGATTCCGAATACATTGGGACTTCTGCATATAATCAAAATTTGCATTCGTCCGAAACCATCCTTTTTGCAGACTATTCCCAACGTTTAGGGAGTTTTTTCTTTGATATTAATCCTGGACTGTCATTTCTAACATATCGTTTGGAGGGGATGAAGTCTATCTATCATCTTACACCGAGACTTCAGGCAAGAGCTACATATAAGATAGATAAAGTACAGCAACTTCAATTTATGTTCGCTTTGGGAAATACTTATCCGAGAATAAATACGATTAACAATGTAGAACAGCAGATTGACCCTATAATCATTCTCAAAGGTAATCCTAAGATGGACAATTCAATTCTTTTGAATCCGCGATTAAGCCATACCTTAAACCTTAACAAATTCGCTTTGCAAACGGGAGTGTCATACTTTTACCAAAATCATTCGATTATTTCGGATTACTATATTCGAGACGGGCATCTTATTAGCACTTTTAGAGATGACTGTGTCTATCATCGTCCCAGTGCAGATATGTCTATAACCTATAAACCTTCTGGTACACTTAATATGAAGTTATCCGGTCTATGGGTTGGACATTTAGTTCGAGGAGGAGCTGAGCATCATAATTTGTCTGCATTCTCTGGGACTGCTATGATAAACTACTATGTTGGGGAATTTTCTTTTGGTGCATCCATAGCAACACCTTCAAGAAATTTGATAGACAGCCAGATTAACAGAAAGACATTTTGGCGGTATCAACTATCGGCAATGTGGAATCATGGGAATTGGGCTATCGAAGCTAATGCAAACAATTTGTTCATGATGAAGAATAACATTGTAGATGAATTATCTGCATCATATTATTCCTTCAAGCAAATAGATCAAAGTCGTAGTTATAATCAGTATGCAAATTTGAAAATTGTTTATTGTTTTGACTATGGCAAGAAGACATCAAAGTCACCAGATTACAAACATCAAAATAGTGAAAGTGCAATCTTGAAATAAGAAAGCACATAGAAGAACCAAGTCACGACACATATTACACAAGACAACAAGTTTTTGTGAAAAGTAATAATAGATTATCATTTTATGGCATTAACTTTCATAGCGGGAATATAACATTCATGAGAAAATTTCCAGTTATTCATCAATACGATTCTATGCAATGTGGCATAGCCTGTTTGCAAATGGTTTGTAAATATTTCGGCAGAGATTACTCATTGGAGTCTCTGTCGAAACTTTGTTTTGCAACAACAGAAGGAGTTTCCATGCTTGGCATTAATGAAGCAGCTAACACTATTGGATTGCAAACCACATGTGCAAGAACTACAATTGGAATATTATGTGAAGCTCCCCTACCTTGTATTATTCATTGGAACCAAAATCACTTTGTGGTTTTATATAAGGTAAAGAAAGGGGTGAAATTCTATGTAGCAGATCCTGGTAAAGGACTCGTAACTTACAATCTTGATGAATTCAGGGAATATTGGATAAGTACCAGATCCAATGAAGAAGATAAGGGCATTGCTATGTTCTTGGAAACTACCCCTGCTTTCTTCACTTATAAGATTCAGGGTGAAGAGAACGTCAAAGCGGAAAGATCTTTCCGCTTTCTATTTGGATATGTGAAGAAATATCGCAAGTATTTTGGACATGTCATATTGGGATTAATAGTAGTGAGCCTCTTGCAACTAGTTCTACCTTTTCTTACCCAATCTATTGTAGATGTCGGTATCAAGAATCAAAACATCGGATTCGTCTGGCTTATCCTATTGGGACAGTTGATGCTTACTATCAGTCGCACTGCTATAGACTTTATCCGCAGATGGCTATTGCTGCATATATCCCTACGTATCAACATCTCTTTGGTAAGCGATTTCTTCATCAAACTTTTGAAATTGCCGATGTCTTTCTTTGACACAAAACTCATGGGCGACTTAATGCAAAGAATGAATGACCATAGCCGTGTGAACCACTTCCTCACGCAGCAGACCCTCAACATTACCTTTGCCATGCTAACTTTCGTAGTTTTCTCGGTGGTGCTGTTTTTTTACAACAAATTGGTGTTTGCTATCTTCTTGCTTGGAAGCATTCTGTATAGTGGATGGATGACCTTGTTCTTAAAACGAAGGAAAGTTCTTGACTATGAATTGTTCGAACAACAAGCCATCAATAATAACAAGACCTATGAGTTTATTACTTCCATGCAGGAAATCAAGTTGCAGGATTGCGAGCAGCGCAGAAGATGGGAATGGGAGGATACCCAAGCAGACCTGTTCGGGGTGCAGATGAAATCGCTCAAACTCCAACAGACACAGGAGGCAGGAAGCATCTTCATTAATGAGGTGAAGAATATCATCGTCACGGTAGTGGCTGCAACCGCAGTAATTCATGGGCAAATGACACTCGGTATGATGCTCGCTGTGCAATACATCATCGGTCAACTTAACTCGCCAGTAGAGCAACTAATGAATTTCTTCAATTCACTGCAAGATGTGAAGATTAGCTTGGAACGAATCAACGAGATTCACCAGATGGATGATGAGAATGGAAAGGAAGGCTTGCTAACTTCTATTGAAGATAAGAATGAGGGCATTGACATCAAGAACATCATGTTCAAGTACGACCCACATGCTTTGCGCAAAACCATAGACGATGTGAGCATTCACATTCCGCAAGGTAAGGTAACGGCACTCGTTGGTGCATCTGGCAGCGGAAAGACCACCCTCATTCGTTTGATGCTTGGCTATTACCCTGTATTAGAGGGACAAATCAATATCGGCAATACTGATATTAACACGCTTAACAAAAAGTGGTGGCGCAGGCAATGTGGTGTTGTTATGCAGGATGGTGTCATCTTTTCGGAAAGCATAGCACGAAATATTGCCGTTGATAATGGCGACATAGATAAGGAGCGATTGGTGAAAGCTGCCGAGATAGCTTGCATCAAGGACTACGTAATGGCGTTACCTCTGAAGTTTAACACCAAGATTGGGCGTGATGGCGTAGGATTGAGCCAAGGGCAGAAGCAGCGCATTCTTATAGCAAGAGCTGTCTATAAGAATCCTGACTACATCTTCCTTGACGAGGCGACCAACTCGCTCGATGCCAACAACGAGAGAAGTATTGTGGAGAACTTGGACAAATTCTATAAAGGGAAAACTGTAGTGATTGTTGCGCATCGCTTAAGCACGGTGAAGAATGCCGACCAGATCGTGGTCATCGACCATGGAAAGGTGGTTGAGATAGGCAACCATGAGTCTTTGACCGCCAAACGAGGGGCATACTATAATCTTGTGAAGAATCAGTTGGAATTGGGAAACTAAAATGTTTTTGACATGGAACAGAAAAAAAAAGAATCAGATAATATCGAGTTGAGAAGTGAGAAGGTGAGGAACGTGATAGGCAAAGTTCCTCCTCGCCTCGTCAGCTTGGGGACTATAATTATTACCATCATAGTCCTCGCCCTCGCAGTCGCTTTCTATAAGATACCTTATCCTATATCCATAGAGGCTAATGGTGAGGTTCTCAATCAAAGAACAATGCAAGTGTTTGTACCATATAAGTATTTGCATCTTTTCGATGAGCCAAGGACAGCTCATGTTTCTTTCGAGGGCAACGACAATGCATCTTATAACTGCAATATCATAAGCCATAATGCCAAACTCATATATAGAGAAGGTGGCAATTATTTTATGGCTATAGGTGTAGTAATAGCTTATGGTAAAACGATACCTGTACAAAGGTATCAAAAGGCAAACATTAGAATCGTCATAAGCGACAAGACATTGTGGCAGTATGTGTTTGGATAAGCTATGTTCAAACACTTGTTGCTATCTCCAGAAAGGTTCATATTCTACCATTGCGAAACTATATGCGGACATGATATTATTTGAGAGAACAAACTTTTCATGTTCGTATGGAGAAGCCCGTTCGATATTATCAATATAACACGATATAACTCAAAACAGTATTGTCATACACATAATACGCTGCAATTAGGATTTTCTGCCAAGATGAAAGTTTGGAAACACCTTAATGTTAAGCCCTATTTTGACGTAAACATAAAACTTTGATTTGCCGTGTAAAACTTCTTACCATTAATGCTTTGTAAGCTATTGAATATCAGGGAATAAAAAAGTTTAACGTAAAACTTTTGCCCTTGGTAAAAAACTTTATTTGTATTAACTTTGCCAAAATATTAATAACATTTAGCGGCTATAAAATGAGTATGAAAAAGGTAATTATATTAGTGGTGTTGCTATTGACAACAATGGCACATACCGCTTTCGCAGAGCAACGTGGAGTGTTCATGGAGTTTCATAGAAAGATAAACCCCGGAAAAAATATGCAAGTGAACCGTGCACCAATGCGTATGCCTATAGAGGTGGTCTATGATTCCGATACGCATAATATAAAGGTTTCTGGTGAAAAAGGCATAGAAGCCGAGGTGTTTCTTTACAATGCAAACGGAGTTCTTGAAAGTCATTCTTCAACCTTGAATGCGGAATTTAGTGTCTTGGAATCTGGTACATACGTAATCTTGATACAAGGAGAATGCTGGTATGCAGAAGGAGAAATAGAAATGTAAAATCTCCTTACAAGAAGAAAGATTTAAAAAGATAATAATCCCACAGACCAGACTGTTAAAAGGTGCGGAATCCGAAAAGCAGAATGAGTAGGAACTAACTTTAAAAGCAAAGTATTATGATTAGAAAATTGTATTTTGTTTTGGCTGTGATTCTTGGATTGTGTTTCTATACTTGTACGCATGACATGCGAGGAAGTATTGGTTAGTCATTCTGCTACATCATTAAACGACGATGCAGAAATCATAGATTGAAGGAATGCCTGAAGCTAAAAGAAGGTAATAAAATGTTTTAAATATGAATAAATTTAAATTATTAAAGAATGAAAGTTTCATATATGGCGTTGCAATATGCCTTATAGGAATGTGCCTGCTTATGGCTAGCTGTAGTGAAGACGATGCTGACAGGGTTGTTGTGATGGATATTTCATCAGAATTAGTTTCGACTGGAGTTAGACCGCCTGGGCATGCTGGTGATTATGTAAAAATGATGGAGTGCATTGTTGAAGGCACTAACGAGACACTTTACATAAGTCCGCATGGAATTGAAGGTTTTGAATATGTGGAAGGATTTAAATATAAAGTCAGAGTTCGAATAATAAATATTGCTAATCCACCCGCAGATGGCTATACGGAAAGATATGAATTAGTGGAAATCATTTCCAAGGAAAATATAAGTTAAATTCTAAAATTTTATGCATTATGAAGAATGTTTTTGATAAAATCATGTTTGTGCTTCTGTCACTCATACTTTTTTCCTGTTCTCAGGATGATGCGGTGATGAATGACCATATTGTTGGCACAAACGAGTCAGAAAGTGAATTTCTAACTCTCAATTCTGGTGTTCAAGTAGAGAAAAAAGGTGATAATTATATCTTCGGTGGAGATATAATCTTGTCCGATGAACAGTTGAACAATCTAAACGAAACTGGATCTATTGTAGGAAAAGTGACAGAACCCTTGGCAAGAGACTTGTCTGTAAATCCATTAACGAATATGCCTTTAAATATATCCAAGTTAATAAGTACAAGAAATTTGGGAGTGCATCCAACGGCCTATAACTTATGGGCTATGGTCAGATTTACATATGATAGCAACCTGAATTCCAAACAAAAAGCTTGCATTAAAGCAGCACTCTTAGATCTTCAATCCAAAACAAATGTACGTTTTTATAATTCTACAGGACAATCACAACATGACAATGTCTATAATATTGATTATCCTTATGTTAATTTCATTTACAAAAAAGGTGACACGAGTGAGTCCAAAATAGGTCGTGTAGGAGGAAGACAAGACATCGAATTGGCTGATTTTGCTTTTGATTATGCATCGTATTTGGGAGATTATGGTATTATAGAACATGAAATTTGTCATGCCTTAGGTATGATGCATGAGCAGCAGCGTCCAGACAGAGACGATTATGTTACCATAAATTGGAATAATCTGACAAGTAAAGGTCGTTCTAATTTTTCTAAAGTTACCACAAACTATATGTATAGGGGAAGCTATGATTACAATTCTTTAATGGGTTATAGTTCTGAGACTTCTTCCAAGAGTATGGTCAATGATACAAGTGCAGCTATGTATACCAAAAAGGATGGAAGTTTGATTACACAAGGAAAAACCGTTTCAGACCAAGATAGAATGTGGATAAATTATCTGTATTTGCCTTATGTAGCTCGGTCTGATACATATCGTGAATTGGATAAAGTTGTTTATGATGGCAATAACAAACGGTTGACAGAACAAGAAAGGTTGCAATTACAAGCACAGTTGAATAATGGCAATCCTAATCCACCTGCAAATGGACGAATAGAAAATAATTTTTAAGTCTACAACACGAACGTTAAAAATTACTTGACAAAAAAGACAGCCATAGTTCAAAGGAAGATAGTATTATGCTACAAATTGAAATTCAGTGATTATGGCTGTCTTTACCTATTAAGGTCATCGAAAAGAGTTGCAAGCTGCATTAAACAAAGGCAAGCCTAATCCTCCATCAGGTGGAAGAATACCAAACATTCATTAATTTTAAAAGTTATGAATATACAAAAGACAAGATTCTGTTTCTATGCAATATTACTTATCGTACTTTCTTTGTTGGCAAGCTGTATAGATGATAATGAGCCTGTTGATAAGCAAGAGACTGTTACATTGTATATATCTGCCAATATGGGACAGACATCAGGGCTTACAGGTACAATGCATGACTGTATGCTTGTAAAGGAAAAAGGTGATGACACATGGAATACTTGAACACTCGAAGGAATTAAAGGCTTTAAATCGGAGATAAAGAATGTTTTAAGATTTTTTATCCGCGATTTTTTGCTTGGACAAATCTGTTTTTATTAAACCATATTCTTTTCTATTCTTTTCTATTTCCATTTCAATCCATTCAAACTTAAGTGGCAAGGGTTCCTGTTTTTTGAATGGTCTATTTCGTTTGCATATTCTCATCCTTTCGTGTGTTTTGTATAAAAGTCAGCCGTCGTCGCAGAAAGACAGTCCTCGTATCTCAGACTAACTTCCTCCGACTATGGCACGGCAAGAAAAATCCTTGGCGGTATGCCTTGAAATACTTCAAGACTATACTGCCAAGGACTTTTCTTTGTTTGCCGTGCTGACAACGGCTGACTTTTATAGCCACAACTCGCAGTTCCATTTTTTATCGCACAATCCAAACGACATGAAACAGTGGCACGCCACCCTTTCATGTCTCAGTAGTACGGCATGAGGAAAAGTGTTTCTTTTTGTCGGTTGCAGGCTAACCGATCAAAAGAAACACCATTCCTTGATTTGCCGTACCATTTTGTTTGCATACTCCACCGCAAGAAAGAAGTCATTGATGTAAACCTCAACGACCACTTTCATGCTTGGCTGCACAGCCTTGGAGAAAACCCGATGCAAGAAGCATGGACAAGCCATACTCTTCTTTCACCGGAATTTCTCTGAAGGCTGTGCCATTCTTGTGTGCGATTTCCATTTTCCTAAAAACATTTGCAAGACAGTAATTGTATCCATTTCTCAGAAATGAGTATGCGATAATCGTGCAGTCCAAAAACTTCCGTGAAGTTTCTATTTTCATTTGCCGCTCTGATTTTCTTTCCTCCACATGGTCTTTCCTTTTGGCATCAACCGTTATCGTGCAGGTGCAAAGGTATGGCAGCGGGCTTTGGAAATAAAAGGTCGAGCCTTCGGTTTTCGAAAAAATCTCCACACCGTTGGGTAGTATTTTTCCGAAAAACCTTGTATTTCCAGCCTCGCCGCCCTTGAAAGGCACCTGAAACGAAACGACCGATGCGACAGGAAGACGCAAAAAAAAATGTCGGAAAAGGGAGCGACAAAAAGGTGAAGAAACGAGAACTTCCCTTCAGTTCCTGGAACCGCAAATAAATTTAATTCAAGGCTATATGACAACAAACATCAATATAACACAGACTTGGTGGAGATTACTCTCCGCAGTCGGCTCAACCCTCATCACTTTGGTGGCTTGGTTGGGATATATGGCTCTCTGCATAGTCGGTGAAGTCATATTGGGAATTGTGAAGTTCATCTTCGGCATCATCATTTCCATTCTTTCTATGGTGGTACTGATTGGAACATTCATTTGGTTATTGACACTTTAAGCATACAAGAATATGGGAACAAAAAGACATTCAAAGACTGCATCACAGCAGTGCAGATATTATGAGGTGGACAACATCTTTGAGTATATGGTGGACACATACATCAATGGTAACATCACATCATTCAAGGACATCTACCGAGAGTTGAACAAGGGCGCAAGACGTGATTTTGTGGACTTCATCTTCAACGAGGTGAACCCTAAATACACGATTGAGCTAATCAAGCAAACCATTTAATGAGCAAGCGATATGAACAGAAGCATTGAAGCGATACCTACATGGTCACTCTGCTACATCATCAACGGCGATGCAAGCGGACTGACTGACGAGGAAATCCGTATGGTGGACGAAGCCATGCGCAAGAACAATATTGAGATAGTAAGTCCAAGATACAACGAGGACATGTGCACAGAACCTTACTTCAGCCATTATCCGTTCTTCGGACTACCTACAGAAGTTGAGGACTGCGACATCATCTATCACGAGTAACGAACCCTTTAACAACATCAGATATGAACACTACAGAATATTTCAAGAGAACCATACAAGCCTATTTGGAGGAGCGTGCTATGGAGGACGAACTCTTTGCAGCCAAGTATGACAACCCCGACAAGAACATAGACGATTGCGTCACCTATATCCTTAATTGGGTACAGAAGAGCGGTTGCAACGGCTTTTGCGATGACGAGATATATGGGCAAGCCATCCACTACTACGAGGAGAAGGACATCGAGGTAGGAAAACCATTGAACTGCCAAGTGTCTGTTAACCACCACATCGAACTCACAGAGGAGGAGAAGGCACATGCAAGACAGGAAGCCATCCGCCAATATCAGCAAGAGCAGATGAACAAGATGCGTAACAGAGATACCGCCAAGCGCACCTCACAGAGAACGGACAACGAAATACATCAACCATCATTATTCGACACGTTATGAAACCAAGAACGAAATATCAGAAGCAAGTCGTAACCTCAAACAAGGGGTTACGACCTATCAAGGGAGCGCAAATGCAATGGGCATTCCGTGAATGTCTTGACCACTATGCCTTTCAGTTGAAGCACGGACAGACCACTTGCATGGACTGCGGACACACTTGGACTACGGACGAGGATGCGGACAAATGTGTCTGCCCGAAGTGTAAGGCAAAGTTGGAAGTGCAGCGCACCAAGCGACAGAAGGCAATGTCTTCTACCTATTTCAGCGTACTCACTGAGCGTAAGGGACTGCAACTTATGCGAGCATTTCAGATGAAAGCCTATTACCGCAAGGGACAAAAGGCAGACATCTTTTGTTGGGAGGTGGCACGCTATTGGATGAACGAAAAAGGCAAGGTGGAGGTTATGGCACGCAAGCGCACAATGGGTATCTATATGGACACGTTCTGCTACGACTCCGACATTGAACTGCGCAAGGACAACACCACCTATCAGCATATTGCTTTATTTCCGGTCTGCCCCGATATGAAAGTCATTCCTCAGATATGGCGCAACGGCTTTGACGGAGCGTTTCACGGCATCGAACCGCTTACATTGTTCAAAGCGATGCTGACAGACCACCGCATCGAAACGATGATGAAACAATGTCGTTACGGACACGTCCGCCACTTCATAGACCACCCACGGCACATGGAAACTTGTTGGAATGCCTACAAGATAGCCAACCGCAACCATTACCTTATTACAGACATCGGCAAATGGGCGGACTACATCTGTATGTTGGTAGAAATGGGCAAGGACATCAGAAGTCCACATTACATTTGCCCCGACAACCTTGAAGCCGAGCACGACAGAATATCCGAGAAAATCAGAGCCAAGAAAGAAAAGGAGCGCACCGAGGAGGAGATACGCAAGGCGTTGAAGAACGAGGACAAGTTCAAGGAAATGAAGAGCCGTTTCTTCGGTTTGATGTTCACGGACGGCAATATCGTGGTGAGAATGCTTGAAAGCGTCAGGGAGCACGTTCTTGAGGGTAAGGCGATGCACCATTGCGTAGGCAGCGGTACAAACTACTCACTCAATCCCGACTGCATCATCTTCTCTGCAAGAATAGCCGAACAAAGGGTTGAGACCGTGGAGTTTTCACTCGAACAGATGAAAGTCGTACAATGCCACGGACTACAGAACAAGGACACCGAGCACCATGCCGACATCATCAACTTGGTGAACAGCAATGCAAGACTTATAGAGCAACGAATGGTTGCAACGACATGAAATCCATATCGGCGGAGCGATGAAAATTCGTTCCGCCACTTTCTTTCATGAGCCGAGGAGCGGAAAAGAAAGTGGCAAAGAAACCGTCTTTTCCTTATCTGCGATGCTTGCAAAAAAACAAAGGACAGCCCCCAATCAAAAGGACTGTCCTATTTTATAAAACCTTATTCTATGGAGTAAACAAGAGCAGATACTCCATTTTTCTTCTTCGTTCAATGGAAGGCACTATCTTTCCATTCCACCTTTTGAAGTCCACATAATCACGATAGATGTTTCTGTTGCCACTTCGCATCTTGGCATACATCCGGCTTTTCATCACCTTTCCACACCCCACATTGTAGGCAAGTGTAGCCAAGAGCAGCGAGTCACGACCGAAGCCACGGAACATGGCACAGAGCTTTCTGAGGTCAGAGCGCAGCAAGGCATCGGCTTGCCGTTCCGTCATTCTTGGAGAAAACTTCTCGCCAGGCAACAGCTTGTGCCCATATCCGACATAAGGATGGTGCTTCGGTCCATGCAGACCCTCGTACTTCTTGATGCAGGCGACAGCCAACTCAAAACGTGACACATGACGAACTCGCTTTATCGCCCCTTGCGTCTGGGCAGACAAGCTGCCCGATACAAGAAGCAAGGCTAACAATATCATCAACCTCATACGCTACCGAGTTTGTTGGCACTTCTCGCAAACTCTTCCTCCTCATCAGTATCGTTGAAACTGAACTCCATTTCGTATGACTTGCCGAAGTTGTCCTCTACCACCACTGTCAGCGTCTGTGTCTCCGTGCTTGCCGAGGTATAGTAAAGACGGAACTTCTCGTTCTTCAACAGATAGCGGTCGTTTGGCTGGAACATCGTTCCGTTCTCCATTCTCAGCGAGCCTTTTCCGTCATGCTGAAAATAGCGAATGGTATAGATGGTGCCGTCAAACTTGCCCTCCGCCTTCAACTCGCAGCGGATTTCAACGGTCTGTCCACGCACAATGTCCTTTGGCACAGGCATCGTCTCCACCTTGAACGGATACGACTGCAGAATGTCCAGCTCATCGCTGCACGATGAAAGGATTACCGACACGGCACACACGAAAAGGAATGCCAACATGCTCACTGATTTCTTGATTTTATTGTTCTTCTTCATTGTCTTGATGTTTTTGAATGATTGTTACTTTCTTGTCTTATGGCTCATCAGGTACTCGTTCAAGTCCTTGTAACCTGTGTATAGATGCGAATGGTCTATGACCTTATCTCCATATCGCTTTTGCAGTTCGCCACAGGCATTCTCGCCTGCCTCGTCATTGTCCAAGTGACAGTACACTTGTGCATAGCCATCCAAAAGATGATGCACCTTTTGCATATTAGCCACAGAGTTGAGGATAATATGATCCTCACCACGACCTATGCCGAGAATTACGGCAGAGAGGAAATCCATAAAACCCTCGTACAGATGGCAGACGTTGCTGTTCCTGCCAATGAGAGTGATGTCCTTTGGCGACACGCAACCTTTGAAGAAGCGGTTGCGTATCTCGTAGCCACCGCTGTTGTTCTTAAAACCGACAGCAAAGAACTGTTTGCCATTGTATCGGTATTCCACCTGACAGCAGAAACGGCTCGCCACGTCAGCTGATATGCCACGCTCACGCAAGTACTGCCGAAGTGCAGGATGACTCAAAGGCTTTTCCACAATATCACTAAAGGGATTGCCTTTCGCCTTCACAGCCTTTTCCGCTATTCTTTGATGATGCGGAAACGATGTCGGGAAACTGCCACCAAGCGTTTCAGATATGAACTTGGCTTGTGCCACAAACTCATTGCTGTTGATGAACTCCCCTGCGAGGTTGAAGATGTCACCACCTCTGGCGATGCCATAGTCATACCAGACATTCTTGTCCGTTGATACCCGAAGCGAAGGATTGCGGTCATTGCGGTATGGCGCATGATACCAAAGTCCCGAAGCCTTGTGCTTGACAGGCTCAATGCCGAGAATATAGAGAAAGTCCACGATAGGCACTTGTTTGATTTCATTGATGTCCATAGGCTCACTGTTTTAGTTGATGATGAACTTCATGCCGATGCCAAACTGCGTGTGGAAATGTCCCGTGCTGTTGCCCCAAACAAGCCTTTCCTTAACGGAAGCGGTCAAAGCTATAGCATCCGACAGGTATATTTCCGTTTCCAATGCCACGGCACCGCCATAGATGAACGCTCCCTTGTTCTGCAAGGTCGCTCCGTCCGACATGGTTCTCTTGCCCCAGTTTACGGACTCATAGCCAGCCAGTGCCGTACCTCCGATATAGAACAGCACTGTCTTGCTATTGTCGGAAAGGAAGTTGTAGGAATAACCGAACTCGCCCGTCATTTGTGCTATTGGAACGGAAGTTTCACGGTAAGGCTGATGTACTTGCAGATATTCCGCCCCATACGTCCACTTGTCACCACCCTTGGTATAGCTCGAAAGTCCGAGACCTGCATAATAGCCAGCCTTGCAGGACTTCTTGCCGTTATACACTCCGTCAGCCATGCCGACCTTCACCTCAATGCCTTTCATCTGAGGAAGACATCTTTGGGCGAATGCCTGCCCTACGGTGAGGGCAAGCATCGCCATGATTGCAATGTTTCTTCTTTTCATCCGTTACTTCACGCTAAGTTCGTTGATTGTCAAAGCTCGCACCAAGTCGCTGTTCTCCACGACAAACGACTGATGGCGACCGCCTTCCTTCTCGTTCATCTCCACGACAAGCTCCTTGTCGTCTGGAATGGTAAATTTCGGTAAGCAGAACACCGTCTGCTCCGTTTTCTTGCCAGCCACACGCACCACATAGTTGTAGGCACGGACAGGAAGAAGCACCTGCTCCTGAATGGCGGTTCGCTTCGCCACCTTCTTGTCAACAACCTTGAACGTGATATAGTCCACGTCAAACGGCACGTTGCTCTGGTTCTTGATTTCTGTGTGGAAATACAGCAAGTCGCTGTGTACATAGATGCCCTTCAAAAGGTACTGGATTCCGAAACGCTTGCTGCCGATATGCTTCACCTTGCGCTTGTTCTCCTTGTGGATGGACTTCATGATGAGGTGTACCAGCATGGGACTTTCCTTGCCCAACTCCTTGAGATAAATCTCCTGCGCATTGTTCGGACGGTTCACCGCCTCACCGTCATGGATGAAGTCCGCCATCTCGATATTGAGCATGAGCGGTTCCTTGGCATACTTCACATTGAATGTGTAGAATGAGCCATCCTCCGTGATGACACTCATATTGGTCTCTTTCTTGAAGTTCTTCACGGCTGCTTTTACACGGATAACATTCTCCGCACCGTCCGCCTTGCCAGCTATCAAATCCTCTGAACCCAAGTCAACGTACTTGACAGAGGCAGGAAAGAGAATATGAACTGTCTTGTCATAAGTCACTTCTAAACCATGAGGTGGAATCATGCGGTCGAAGGTCAGCTTCTTGGTCAAGCCGTGATAGAGGTTGCTGTTCTCTTCCTTCTGCGGATACACCTCCTTGGTCAAGGTCAGTTTCTCTTCCTGGTCGGAAGAAACATTGCTTACTTGCTCAGTCTTTACAGACTTCTGCGCTTTTTTCTTGCCTGTCTTCTGCGCTGATGCAGTGCAGGCTACGCCCAGCATAAGGGCGAACATGATTGTTGTTTTCTTCATTTTAGTTTGCTTTTAATTAAACTTTTGGATTAAGTGGTATAAATGTTGTTGCCTTTCGGCTAATCTTCCTCTTGGTAGAGCATGACCCTGTAGCCAGCCTTCAGGTGTATCTTGACGGTACGCATCTTCTTGGAGATATACTGCGACACGCCTTGTATGACACCTTTTCCCAAGTCGGAGGCAAGTTGTGCCCCGGCATTGGAGGAAATGTTGATGCTGCTGTTCAGCGAGCTTCCCATGTTGGCACCGACTTCCTTGGCTGCGTCAACCTCCATCGACTTCGGGATGAAGATGCCCTCCTGACCGTCATTGTCATAGACGGCAAGCTCAATCGGGATAATCATGCCGTTGTGCTCAATGGACTTCAAGGCTATGGAAAGCCTTTCGCCTTGCAATCGTGCTGCCCCCACAACAACAGAGTTTCTCGGAATCTCTCTTTCACCAATTCTCATGGCTTCCAGCAGTCTCAACCTTACTGCCTGTCCGTCCGTTATGGTCTGGTTGCCGTGGATGCAGGCAGAAATCGTGTTTTTGTCGGAAATACCACCTCTTCCGATGGCGGTATTGAATCTTGCCGAAGCCTTTTCCGAGTAAGAGCCTACAAACTCCCCGTTACTCATGGGGCGGTTCAAAGACGAGACCACACGCCTTTGCACTTGCCTTACAGGGGAAACCTTGGCTTTCTTGCCCTTGGTGACAGCTTCCTTGTTTTCCTCTGTTGCAGTTTCTGCTGATGAAGGACTTGCCGCATTGGCATTTCCACCAGGCATGTACTTTGCAGCAAGTTGATAGGACTTCTCCATAAGGGCGACTTGCTCGTCCATATTGGAACGCTTGTTTTCCTGTTGCATCATGCTTGCCTCCAGCTCATCAAGACGTTTCCTCAACTCAGCATCTTCGCTGCTTCCCCCTTGCTGTGGCTGTTCATAGAAACCGCCCAAGGTCGTGTTCAAGGTTTGGTATGCCTCGGCAGACGAGCGGATGGCATCCGCCTCCTGTCTTTCCGCTTTTGTAGGCTGTCCACCAGACTGCATCAAGTCAAAGTCCTTGTCCTGCCCCGATGCCGTGGAGTCCATGCTTGGCATATACTCCCCAAGGGTGCTCATGGCTCTGCCTTTCTCCTTTTGTTTGTTGGCAAGATCCTCCTTGGAGTATGCCTTGCGCTTGTCTGCCTCTACATCTGTCTTCTCCGCATCGGGCATTTCCATGTTGAATCCCTTGCTGCCTTTCTCACCCTCTGATGCCGACGGCTTGAAGATGAGCCATAACACCAATGCGCAGACGAGACACATGCACGGTATGGCTATCATCTTGTTGCGCTTGATACGCTGTTCCTCTGTCAAAGGCTTCTTTTCCTTTGGAGCCTTATCCGGCTCCACCTTGTCATTCTTCTCCTTCTCCATGTGTCAATTCATTCAGGTTGGTCACTTGCTGCCCCTTGTCAGTGGGCAACTTTACACTCTCAATATGCTCAACCTCTATATTTGAGGTCTTGCCGTTTCCGAAGTTGATGATGGCTGAACCTATCATGTAAAGGCTACAGAGGGCAAACAAGCCGAACATGACGAGCACGACTTTCAGTCTCACCCTTGGCGGAAGGGAATCCAGCCTGTCACGCAGTCTTCCCTTCATACCATTCACCTTTTCTTGGATTGTCTTAATTGGATTTTCCATTCTTGCTATTTTTATCGTTCTACTGTACTGATGTCCCTGTTCTCCACAATGGTGAAACCTTCAATGGTAAAACCATTCGGGTTATCATCGGAGCGTGTGGCGTTCACCAACCTGCATACGGTGACAAGACTTCTCTCCGTCACATTGCTCTCTCGGAGTATCACCTGCCGTGCGTAGGTCTTGGCTTGATAAGGGTAGTTATCAAAGTTACAGACCACGCTGTCCACTTGCAGCGACTGGTTGATGTTTCCCGCAATAAGTCGGTTATAAAAACCTTTCTCCGCAAAGTCCTGGTAATAGTTGTATGCGCTCTTGTCTGCCAGCAGCAAGGCTCGTTTCACGTTGTGCTCGATAGCACTCTTCTCCGGTGATAGCGTGAAGAACAGCTCATGAAAGCGTCTCACGTGTTCCCTTGCCTCGGCAGGTCTGTTCTGTGAGAGGTCTTGCGAGAGGGCGAGCATCAGCGACTTGCCTCCATCAAGGACGTATATCTTCTCGCGCTGCTTCTCCGCAAATCGGAATGCGAACACCACCGAGCATATTGCAACAACAGCGCAACCGATGACGAGGACGATGCAGAACAGGCGTATCTGTCTGAACGAGGTCTCGATATTCTTCAATGACTTGAATTCCATTTTTCTTTTCGTTGTATTGTTCATGAATGACTATATTTTCTTAAATCCGCTCTTGATGAGCCTTCCGGCACGTCCTGCCACATTTCCAGCCGTTGCTCCTGCGATGCTTCCGCCCAGTGAGCCTGCCGTGTTCACGTTCCGGTTGTAGTTGCCGATGCCGCCACCTGCCTGTATGATCCAGCCTGCCACGGTCGGTATGGTGAAGTAACCGATGATTCCGATGATGAGGAAAACGATGTAAACACCGTTGCTTGCCTCAATGGAAAAATTCGGGTCGTTCTGCAATGCCTCGATGTCGTTTTGCAGCATCAGCACCTGTATCTTGGCAAGGATGGTACTGAACAAGTCCGAAACGGGTAGCCAGAGATAAATCTGTATGTACCTGCAGAACCATTGCGTCAGCGTGGACTGGAATCCATCCCATACCGATATGGCGAAACAAAGCGGTCCGAGGATGGACAGGACGATGAGGAAGAATGTCCTCAGCACGTCTATGACCAGTGCAGCGGCTTGGAACAGCAGTTCCAGCAGTTCACGGAAGAAATCACGGATGCTCTTCTTCATGCTGTACATGCCACGCTCCACATACATTCCCGCCATTGTCACCACGTCGCCGGGTGACCAGCCGAGTTCGTCAAGCTGCTTGTCAAACTCCTCGTTGCTTACAAGGTATGCGGTTTCCGGATTGCGTTTCATCGCCTCATACTCCAACTTGTCTTTCTGCGCCCGGTATTCATTCATGTCGAAGGTCTGTGTCTCCAGCATGGAATGTGTACCTTGCACAATGGGACTCATCACGCTGTTGAGCGTACCGAGCACGATGGTCGGGAAGAACATGATGGCAAGTCCGATGGCAAACGGACGGAGCAGCGGAAATACATCTATCGGCTCTGCCCTTGACAGTGACTGCCAAACCCTCAGGGCGACATAGAACAGCGCCCCAAGTCCTGCAAGTCCCTTGGCAATGTCCGTCATGTCGGAGCACAGCGGCATCATCTCGTCATACAGGGAACGCAGTATCTGGTGAAGATTCTCGAAATCCATAGGCTACCAGTATTTCTCGTTCGACTTGCCGTAGAGTCCCATGATGCGGTCAAGGTCGTTTTTCTTCTTGGCACGCAGATAACTCACGGAAATGTTCTTGTTGGTATAATAGCTCACGAGATTGCGGTAACGCTTCATCTTCGAGTAGCAGCGTTCCACCACGTCCATTCGCTCCTTGTCCGTCATGGAAAGGGTCGTGATGTTCACCACGTTCTTCAACTCAGTCAGCACATCGTTGCTTTCCTCCAGCAGTTTGGTGTAGCCGAAGCCGATGGCGGAGAGTTCCTCCACGGAGAAATTGTCATCGTGCATCATCTTCTGGTAGTTATTGATGTAGATGTCTGTGATGTCACCAACCATGAGGATGGTCTGCTGCACCTTGCGTGCGTCCTTGACGAGGTTGTTCACCGACTTCAGCGCATCGTAGTACTTCTTGCCCTGCTCGTAAATCTTCACGGTCTCCTTGAAGTTGTTGATCATGTTCTGAGCCGTCGAAGACGTGTGGACGATGTTGTTGGACGAGTTGATGATACTCTGCGCAATGTTGGTAGGATCTATGACAGACCACTGTGCGCTTGCCTTTCCCACCATCAGCAGGAACAGGCAGATTGTCATGATTACTTTTGTTCTCATTTTACTTTTGGATTAAGTGGATAATAAATTTACTTGTTCTCTTGTTTGTCCTCTGCAAGCTGCCGGATGGCGGCTTCCATGTCGCCACCGAGTTTCTCCGCCAATGCCCTCACCTCCAGTTTCTCACTTTCCTCAGTCGTATAGGCGAGATATTCCTGCGTGGACACCTCTGTGGCATATACTGCCGACTGCGTTCCGCCAAGTCCTATCCATACTTCCTTGTAGAGACGTGACGGGTCGTTGGACTGGTTGATGGAGAGAATCTGCGACTTCTCCTTTTCCGTCAATCCGAGCAATGACTGTATCTGCTCGAACTTGTTCATGAACTTCCTCTGGTCAAGGAGTATCTTGCAGTCTGAGTTGTTGATGATACTGTCCTTCACGATAGCGGAGGATATGATGTCCTCGACTTCCTGCGTCACCACGACCGCCTCACCGAAGAACTTTCTGACCGTCTTATAGAGATACTTGATATAGGACGCCATGTTTGCCGAAGCTATCGCTTTCCATGCTTCTTCTATCACTATCATCTTACGGATGCCTTTCAGGCGGCGCATCTTGTTGATGAACAACTCCATGATGATGATGGTCGTGACCGGGAACAGGATTGGATGGTCCTTGATGGAATCAATCTCGAAAACGATGAACCGCTTGTGCAGCAGGTCAAGCTCCTTGTCTGAGTTAAGCAGATAGTCATATTCGCCACCTTTGTAGTAAGGTTCCAGCACGTTGAGAAATCCGTCTATATCAAAATCTTTCTCACGGACTTTCTTTTCTTCCAGTACCTTGCGGTATTCCGTTCCCACAAACTCATAGAAGGTATTGAAGCACGGCACGATGTCGCTTTCCTCTTTCAGTTTACCTATGTAGAGCGACACGGCATTTGACAAGGCAACCTCTTCCGCTCGTGTGGCAGGCTCGTTGTCCTTCTTCCAAAGTGTCAGGAGCAAAGTCTTGATGCTCTCACGCTTCTCGATGTCAAAGACCTTATCCTCGGTGAAGAACGGATTGAACGAGATGGGACTCTCGTCCGTGTATGTATAGTATATGCCGTCCTTTCCGCCTGTCTTTCTGTTGATCATCTCGCAGAGTCCCTGGTAGGAATTTCCCGTATCCACCAAGACCACATGCGTGCCTTGCTCATAATACTGTCTGACGAGGTGGTTCATGAAGAACGACTTTCCGCTTCCCGATGGTCCGAGCACGAACTTGTTGCGGTTGGTTGTCACGCCTTTCCTCATCGGCAGGTCGGAGATGTCAATGTGCAGCGGCTTGCCACTGATGCGGTCTGCCATCTTGATGCCGAACGGTGAGGGAGAATCCATATAGTTGGTTTCCTCCGTGAAGAGACATACCGACTGCTCGATGAATGTGTGGAAACTTTCCTCTGACGGAAAATCACCCTCGTTGCCGGGTATCGCTGCCCAGAAAAGTGTCGGACAATCCACCGTATTGTGGCGTGGCACACATTCCATGCTTGCCAACTGACTGCCCACATCATTGCGAAGATGCTTCAACTCTTCCATATCCTCGCCCCATGCCATAACATTGAAATGGGCACGGACAGACTGCAAGCCTTGTGAGTGAGCCTCGTTCAGATACTCGTCAATCCATTCCTTGTTGATGGCGTTCTGTCGGCTGTACCTTGACAGCGAGTGCATGTTACGGGCGGTTTTCTCGAACTTCTGCAAGGTCTCGTCACTGTTGTCTATGAATACATACTGGTTATAGATATGGTTGCAGGACAACAGCAAGCCAACTGGAGCGGCAAAGGACAGACGGCAGTCACTTCGGTCAGTTGACAATCGCTCAAAGCGGTTGTCCGTAGATACTTCCGTTGGCAGGTCTTCCGTTTGTGACAAGGTATGCAGACAAAGATGTTTGTTTCCTATACGCATACCACTTGCTGACAATTCCATATCCTCCAAACATTGCACGTTCTCCGTGGAGAGCGAGAGGTACTTGCCTACAAGTCCCGTTGTCCGTTCCGTGCCTGTGATTTCCTCATCCGTCAGTCTGCGTAAGGAGATATAGCCAGAGTCGTTGATGATTCTTGCGAACTGCTCCACGGCATCGAGGAATCTTGCTACCGTTTCCTTGTCCTTGATTTCCTTGGGGATGATATGCCCACGGCACAAGGTGGAGAAATTGCTCTGGTGTGCCATGCGCTCCTTGGAGGTCTTGGTAAGGAACAGGTAACACTGGTGATGCAGGTAAGGACGCTCATTGAAGTGTCGCTCATAGCTTCTTGACAGAAAGCTCATGTCGCTATTCTGCAAGTCCGGCGCATAGTTATCTTTCACGAACCAGTCCTGCTTGTGGACAATGCTGTAGTCGGGCAGCACCTTGATAGCCTTGCACCATGCAGCATGTACCGACTCATACTCCTGCGATGTTACCGTGAAGATTTCGGGGAGCGTCACCTCGTAGGCGACCGTGATGTCGGCATCCTTGGAGATGATGCAGCCTTGCTCCACGGCAAGCAATGGGAATTTGCTTTCAAGGGTGCTTGATTTTCTGATATTTCTCATTCTTCTTTCTTTTTATGTTTGAACATTCGGTTTGTTTTCCTTCGGTTGAGGATATAGCGTGGATGACTCTTGGAGGCAAGGAGCTTCATCAGTCCATGCTCTCCGTACTTGTTGTTCAGATGGAATGTTCCCCATACAAGCAATGATCCGAGCGTGAGTCCCAAGCCGATGCAGACCAATTGATCCGCACCAGCCATATAGAGGACGACCACAAGGAAGAAGACGGCAAGCAGTCCACCTGCGAAGATGAAGAGGTACTGTGCCTTCAGTCCCTTGAACTCAACCGAATGACCGATGCCCTTGTTGATTGGGTAGTCAGCCATAAGTCTTATACCTTATTATATTATAGGAAGAATGAGCGGAGGATGGTTGCGCTCACGATGAGGAAGATGCAGGCTCCGAACCAGCTTGCGGCAGTCTTACTCGTGTCGGGGTCGCCAGATGAGAACTTGCCATACACCTTGATGCCTCCGATGAGACCTACCACGGCACCGATGGCGTAGATGAGCTTCGTTCCTGGATCGAAGTAGGAGGTCACCATGCTTGTTGCTTCGTTGATACCTGCAAGTCCGTTGCCTTGCGCGAATGTCTGTGATACGGCTGCGACAAGCATCGCAGCGAGAAGAATGATTCTGTTTTTCTTGTTCATAAATCTTTTTTGTCTGTGCCTTGGGGATTGGATAGTCCCGGCTGGCGGTTGATACTTTTGTTTACTCATGCGGCATGATGCCGACTTGTGGATTCAGTGGCGAGCTGAGATTTTAGCCGTAGTCTTTCTTTTTCATTGGTGTACTTTAAAATTATTGTTAGAGGCGATATGCCTTGAGTCCCTCATCAAATGCAGCCTTGATTTCGGCAGCATGGATAGCAAAATGCTCGTTGATGATGTTGTCTATGAAACTTGCTACAGTAGCCTGTCCTTTACCAACCACATTCACAAACTTCATAATGCGCTCATGTGTCTCTTCTTTGATGCATACCTGTTTACCATTTCTTGCAGTAAAGTCGGCTTTGGACATAAACTTGTCTATATACCCAACTCTTTTTTCTGCTTGGGACGACACGGTTACATTCACTGTGGACTGAATACTGATGTATTCCTTTGTCGCACCATTCTTTCTTTTTCTGTTTCTTTCCATTGTTCTCTAAATTTTATTGTTATACAAAATCGAGGATATTGAAGTCCTCTATGCTGTCTGGCACTTTAAACACCTTCTTTGACTTGGATATTTCTTCTATCTTGTGAGTTTGCAGGTAGAAGGTGACAAATTCATGAATGTTTTTCTTGCACTCCTTGCTGTTCTCCATGAATTTCTCATAGAATTGGTTACCATCCATCTCGTGGAAGACCTTTCCTGCATGTCGTTTCTCCTTGTCCGTAGCTTTTGAAGCCTTGACCGTCTTCACGGCTGTATCTATGTCCTCAAAACTTGTTCCTTTTGCTTGCGGTACATCGGCATCGTCCTCATCGTCTGAATACTTCACACCGACATCTTCTATGCGGACATTTGTAAACACATCATCCAGTAGTTCATCAGGAATCCTTGCCGTGTTCTTTGGTGGATCCTCGAATGTCACGTCATTCTCAGACACAGGCTCTGACTCAGTTTGCTTCTGTACCGTTTCTTCTTTCTTTCGCAGTTGGGACACTTTGAAAAGGCTTTTGCCTACAAGTGCCATCGGGTCGATGGGTGGCTTTTCCTCTTCTTCCTTATTGTTCGCAACTTCAAGGAGCAACTTGTTGTAATAATAGATAGTCCAGACATTGAATGCAACCAAAACTATCATGAATATACTTTCCATTGTCATGCTTATTCCTTTTTATTTGTCATACATTCCAGTCATCTATCTCTTTTCTCAGCAAGCCGTTGATTTCTTCCTGGTTCTCTTCAAGATGTCTCTCAAGAATAAGGTCGATATAACCACCAACTGTCAACTCATGTTTTGCGAGCACACTGACAATCCTCGAAATTCTCTTGTGTATCTCACGACTGATATAAACGCATTGACGAGTCTTTATCTCGTTTCGTTTGAGAAATGCAGCATCATAACTTTCAGAAGAAACCTTGGATGGCTTGCGTGGGGCTGCAGGCTTATCCATCTGTGAACGTGGATTTTTCTTTTCACCCTCTTCTTTCTCTTCGGTATCCTTCACTGGGTTTTGGGAAGCTCCGTCAAGAATGGATGCCGTTGTCGTGCCAATCTTGCTCTTGCCAATAGAGGCAATGAGCAGATTTTCATCTATTGCGTCAGTGTTGATTTTTCTGCTTACCATAGGCTCATGTCTTTATGATTTCACAAATCTCGTCGGACAACTCCTTGATGCCACTCCCTCGCAACAGGTTTGGGTCTGATGGAAAGATGGTGGAACGGAACACTGCCTTTCTGTTCTCCGACAGCTCTCTTCTGAAACGTTTGCTGTCTGGCAGTCGTGTGTTGAGAACCGAATAGTCGAGAGACTTGAACATACCTTCATATACATCATACAAACTCGTTCGTTCTCGTTTGTCAACCATTGTCCAAAAGAAAGCAAGTTTCTTGGTGACCGACCAACCCTGTGTCAAAAAGTTGTCGTGGAACAACTGCATGAAGCTCATTGCGCTTTCTACAACAAAGCGGTCTGCGCTGACGGGTACAAAGATGTAATCCATCTGAGACAAGGTCTTCATGACGCCCTCACTTTTGATAGTCCCAGGCATGTCAAAGAAGATGAAGTCAAGTTTAACCTCTGTTTCATTCAACACTGTCTCTGCGTCGTCAAGCGCATTGACTGCATTGCTTCTCGTTACGCTGAAGGACTTCTTGCCCAGCTTTTTGAAATGCTCACAGGCTTGCGCCTTGAAATAGTCGCTGCTTTTGATGAGTTCCAGTTCCTCGTCTCGCAGGTCTGCAAGGTTGTATTGTGGCTCGTCACAATCTATGACCGCCACATTGTAGCCCTTGACATTGTGAAAGTAGTTGGCTACAAGAGCCGTGATGGTGGACTTTCCTATTCCACCTTTCTGTGTCGCGAATGCAACAAATCTTGTTTTACTCATATCTTTAACTTTTTAAATTGTTGATAACTCACTTCTATAATATTCTGCCAATTTAACGATGTGGACACATAAGAGTCCATGTCTATAATTCATTGCTTCATTATGGAGACCTTGAACCATTGCAATGCTTTATCATTTCCATACGACAGTACGACAGTGAATCAGTAAGTCTGTACGTCAGTAGCGCATCATTGATGCAAGGCGATACTGCAATAATGACAGATTTATTCACTTCTACAAATGCTTGTTTCACCATATTTTCAAATCATTAGTTCGATGTTTACGGCTGCAAAGTAACAACGAAAAATCCGAAAAACAATGGTTTTCAAATCCTGTGGCAGCATGTTGCCGATAGTTGCAGTGGTTGTCTGGGGTGCATCTGTTCCAAGGGCGCTTTTTTAGCCGTAATTTTGCACCCGAAAGGCAAAGCGATGGATAGCGCATCCATATCGTTCCGAGAAGAACTAAGGCTTGATGCTCCGCAAAGGACTGGATTTCCCGAACAGCTTCCATTCGGGATGGGGACGGCTTCTTACCAAGGCTAACTCCAATCCACCCTAAGCGGATTTTTATGTCCTCAAAGACATAGCAAGGTATGTTTTGAGTTACTCAAAACCTTTGGAGTTACTCTCCAAAGACCTTGCCCTGCCGGGTTGGTAGCCTCTCCGAAGTCGGGCTCCCCATGTTCCAATCTGACGATAGTTTGTGCAATTCCATTATTGCCGCATGTACCACTTAATCCATTTTATATGAACACAGAAAGAAAACGAGGGGGACGAATCCCCAAGCTGAACCCGAAGTCGCACCATGTGATGCTTCGGTTCGACGATGACGAGTGGATGAAATTCCTCGTCATGTATGAGCAGACTGATGTGAAGGCGAAGGCTGTCTTTGCCAAGGCACGTATTTTCGGCGAGCCGTTCAAGGTGTTGCGAGAGGACAAGACGCTGGTGGAATACTACACCAAGCTTTCTTCTTTTCACTCGCAGTACCGAATGATTGGCAACAACTACAACCAGGTTGTCAAGGAACTCCGTTGTCATTTCTCCGAGAAAAAGGCAATGGCTTTGCTCTATAAGCTGGAGAACTGTACCAGGGAACTGGTCTCTCTTACCCGTGAGATTGTTGAACTAACCCGTAAGTTTGAGGAAAGATGGTCGCAAAGATAAGTTTCGGAAGTTCATTGTATGGCGCACTGGCATACAATGGTGAGAAGATTAACAAGGAAGAGGGAAAGCTCTTGGCAACGAACAAGATCTTCGATGATTGTTCGGGAAAGACGAGCATCGCCAATGCCTTGCGTGATTTCCAACGATACCTTTCTCCGCACATCAGAACAGAGAAGCCTGTTGTGCATATATCCTTGAATCCGCATCCCGATGATGTGCTGACGGATATGGACATGGAGAATATCGCCCGTGAATACTTGGAACGCATGGGATATGGCAACCAGCCATACATGGTTTACAAGCATGAGGACATAGACCGTCACCACATGCACATCGTGACCATCCGAGTGGATGAAAACGGCAAGTGCTTGGATAGCCGATACAACTACCATAAGAGCAAGGCTATCACTCGTGACTTGGAGATGAAGTACAATCTCAACAAGGCAGACCGCAAGCAACGTCGATTCGACAATCCACTTCGTAAGGTGGATGCAAGCCAAGGCAATGTGAAGAAGCAGGTTGCCAACACCGTAAAATCTCTCTGCGCCACCTACAGGTTCCAGTCCTTAGGCGAATACCGTGCACTTCTCTCCTTATATAATATATCCTTGGAGGAAGTCAGAGGCGAGGTTGGCGGTCGTGAGTATCAAGGTTTTGTCTATTTTGCCACGGACGGACAGGGCAACAAAGTTGGAAATCCTTTCAAGGCTTCCAAGATTGACAAATCTGTCGGTGTGGAGGCAATAGAAAAACGGTTCGCTTATTCTACCAAGAAGTTCAAGGAGGAAAAGAAACTCTCCGAGATGACCCGTCATAGCGTGGAAGCAGTCTTGAAGCAGACTTACCATAAGGATAAGTTCGTTGAACTGCTGAAAGCAAAGGGCATTGATGTTGTTTTCCGCCATACAGCTGACGGCCGTATCTACGGAGCAACATTCATTGACCACCGCACTCAAAGCGTTTTCAATGGTTCAAGGCTTGGAACGAATCTTTCTGCCAATGCCCTGCAGGAGCACTTCTCCTTACCTTACGAGAACGAACAGCCGATACCGCTTGCCATCCCGAAGGAAGATGGCGTTGTCTTGGAGAAGGAACTTCAAAGCTCTGATTTGTTCGACGAGTACGGCAGCGGTCTTGGACTTATGTCTGGAGGAGGTTCATCAAATGAGGCACAGGAGGCTGCGTTTGACAGAGAGCTACGCAGAAAGAAGAAGAAACGAAAAGGGCGAAGTCTTTAACCGTATCATCAGGGTTGGCTTTCTTATACAATGGAGAAAGCCTGCTTTCAATCAAAAACAATTTGTATAACTTCAAAACAGAAAAACAATGGCACAAGAAGACGATTTAAGAGCATTGGGGAAAATCATGGATTTTCTCCGTGCCGTGAGTATCATACTCGCAATTATGAATGTGTATTGGTATTGCTATGAAGCAATGCACATATGGGGAGTGACAATCGGGGTTGTTGACAGAATCCTTATCAACTTCAACCGTACATGTGGTTTGTTTCATTCCATTCTCTATACCAAGCTGTTTTCGCTTCTGCTCCTGGCACTCTCATGTCTGGGAACCAAGGGCGTGAAAGCGGAAAAGATGAGTTGGAACAGGATTTGGACGGTTCTTGCTGTTGGCTTCTTCTTGTTCTTCCTCAACTGGTGGATATTATTGTTGCCTGTATCTAATTTGGGCAATGCCACGCTGTACATATTTACAATGACAGCGGGTTATATCTGCCTGTTGATGGGAGGACTTTGGATGAGCAGACTCTTGAAGCATAATCTTATGGAAGATGTGTTCAACAACGAGAACGAGAGTTTCATGCAGGAGACCAAACTCATGGAGAACGAGTATTCTGTCAATCTGCCAACACGCTTCTACTACAAGAAGAAATGGCTGAGAGGATGGATCAATGTGGTCAATCCATTCCGTGCCACCATCGTGTTAGGTACACCGGGTAGTGGTAAGTCTTTTGCTGTGGTGAACAACTACATCAAACAGCAGATAGAGAAGGGGTATTCAATGTATATCTATGATTTCAAGTTTTCCGACCTTTCAACGATTGCCTACAACCACATGATGAACCATCAGAATGGATATAAGGTCAAGCCCCAGTTCTATGTCATCAACTTTGACGATCCTCGCAGAAGTCATCGCTGCAATCCTATTCACCCAGATTTTATGAGTGACATTTCCGATGCTTACGAAAGTGCATATACAATAATGCTCAACCTCAATAAGACTTGGGTGCAGAAGCAGGGCGACTTCTTTGTAGAGAGTCCGATAATCCTCTTTGCTGCCATTATCTGGTACTTACGCATCTACAAGAACGGAAAGTTTTGTACCTTTCCCCATGCCATCGAATTGCTTAACCGCAGATACGAGGATGTCTTTCCGATACTGACGAGCTATCCCGAACTTGAGAACTATCTTTCGCCATTCATGGACGCATGGCAAGGTGGGGCAATGGAGCAGTTGGCGGGTCAGATAGCCAGTGCCAAGATTCCGCTTTCAAGGATGATTTCTCCGCAGCTCTATTGGGTGATGTCGGCAAGCGAGTTCACGCTCGACATCAATAATCCCGAAGAACCAAAGATTCTGTGCGTAGGCAACAATCCCGACCGACAGAACATCTATGGTGCTGCACTCGGCTTGTACAACAGCCGAATAGTAAAACTCATCAACAAGAAGGGACAACTCAAGTCCTCTGTTATCATTGATGAGCTGCCAACCATCTATTTTAAAGGCTTGGATAACCTGATTGCCACGGCACGAAGCAACAAAGTTGCCGTCTGCTTGGGCTTCCAGGACTTCTCGCAGTTGGTCCGTGATTATGGAGACAAGGAGGCTAAGGTGGTTATCAATACCGTTGGTAATATCTTCAGCGGACAGGTCGTCGGCGAGACCGCCAAGACTTTATCCGAGCGTTTTGGAAAAGTGCTCCAAAAGCGTCAGTCCATTTCCATCAACCGTCAGGATGTCTCCACTTCCATCAACACCCAGATGGACAGTCTTATTCCGCCGAGCAAGATTAGCGGTCTGACACAAGGCATGTTTGTCGGCTCCGTTTCCGACAACTTCAACGAGCGTATCGAACAGAAGATTTTCCATGCCGAGATTGTCGTGGATACCGACAAGGTAAAGCAAGAGGAAAGCCATTATCAGCCTATTCCCATCATCAACAACTTCAAGGATGCGGATGGCAACGACTGCATGAAGCAAGCCATACAGGACAACTACAATCAAATCAAGGAGGATGTCAAGCAAATTGTCAAGGATGAGCTGGAGCGTATTGCCAACGATGAGAACTTGAAGCATTTGATACAGAAATAACCAATGGTCATAAAATGAATTTAGGCAGTAACGAATCCTCATCGAATTCCGTTACTGCCTAAAATAAGTAACGCCCCTCAAGTATGCTGCCTTTCGGCAAGCCTGAGGGGCTCATTATCTTTATTTATTGATTTTGAAAGCCTTTCCATTTTGGTGGAATATGCAAATCAAAGTTCGCTTTGTTTAGATGAACGACATCTGGCAACATACTTTGCTTAAAACGAGTCTCATATTGCTTCATCTGTATAGGCTTTCCAGCACCCATTGCAGCCAAATTGCTTGAATACTGATGAGGTGGAAAATATATGAATACCTTATGCTTGGCTTCTGTTGCCAACTCAATAGCAGGAATCATATCACTGTCTGCTGAAACAACAATCTGTATGTCACAGTTGTCTTGATAAGCATCTGCTACAATTTGTGTGGCAATTCTCACATCTGTCTCTTTTTCCTCATGCGTATGGATAATATTACCACATTTGAAGCAAGTAATCTCCTTCTTCAAGTACTTACCTAATATCAATTTGAATTTAGGATTTTCTTTGTTTGCTTGAAAGAAAGCATTCTGCCTCAAACTTTGGTCCATATCATCTGGCTTGGCAGAAAAGTACTTGACCGCAACCAATTCCTGGTTCGGACGCATGAATGACTCAAATAGTTTCACTACATCAAGCCAATAGTACTTCTTCCATTTCGCATTATGTTTCAAGCCAAAATAGAAATTGAAGCCATCAATATAAACAATTACTCGTTGTTTCTGTTGTTCCATTATGTTCGTATATAAAAAATAAGCCACCCCTTAAAGGAGTGGCGAGCCTTAGCTTTTTCCATCTAAGGGTGATATTGTACTGCAAAGATATAGTTTTATTTCTATATTACCAAATGTATAACTAATTATTTATATGCTTTTAACACATTTTCTTGGTCACTATGCTGATTTCGGGCATTTTTATCGTCTCATTCTTTCCAATTCATCATCCTTTCGCATTTTGTCGTTCAACTTCTCCTGCATTCTGTCAAGGAAGTAAGTACGACTATAGTTCTTGCGTCTTCTGATGTCGGTATAGAAACGATAGCAGTCCTTGGCTTTGATGCCAAAGAACTGGTACATGGCTTGCGCCAAGTCCTTGAACTTCACATCGCCATCGTTCACGCTTCCCATTACGCAGATGCCATATACCATTTCTACAAGGTCAACGGCATTGCCAGTCCATTTCACTAATGGCTTTGATTCTGATGATACTGGCGGAGAGGCTTCTGAAGTGGATGTGGTCACATGAAGATGATATGTTGTTGCCACATGCTCTTGCATTCTGCGGACAAATGCAATAGCTTTGCGCACATACAAGCCTACGGTTCCCAAACAATCCTTTATATGGGGCATTGACAGATGAAAGTCAAGCTCGGTTTCTGCGTATGACAGTGCAAAGACCGCTTGCTTCACGTTGGTGCTGCATAAATCAATCACAACCTTGATAAACTCACGATATGAGTTCTCCAAAGCGTTACCACCTTTGTTCTTATGACCTGCATTCAGCAAGTTGAAAAAATCAGTCTCTATCAATATGTTGTATTCCATGTTTCTGTCTCTTTTATGGGTTTGTACTAATTTGATGTTTCTGTGCGCACATCATTTATTAGTCCAATACCTATGCCATTCCAAGACAATCTAAACAATAGGATGATGATATTTCCTGATAATCAGCAACTTTATCAAGAGAATAAGATTTTCACAAGGAAATTGCAAGCAGAAATAGTGTAAGGAAAACCGGACACTCGTCCAATCTTCCTTACACGGTTCTTATACCGTTACAACTTGTTAGTAGGAATACCATACTCTTTCATACGGGCATAGAATGTAGTATGGCTCATTTCCAACATTTTTGCCGCATCACGCTTGATGCCATTGCATTGCTTCAATGCCCACAAGATACGCTCTCGATTGATCTTGCGTTCTTGTTCATCAAAGTCCAAAGCCTCTTCTGTCAATGCCGATTGTGACAACTGCAAGTCCTCGACATCTATTATCTCATTCTCGCATAACAGCATAGCTCGCATGATACAGGATTTCAACTCACGCACATTGCCTGGCCATGTATGGCTTACAAGTGCCCTTTGCGCTTCCTTACTGATACATTTTATTTCTTTGTCCGTATGCCTATCATATAGTTTCAGGAAGAAGTTAGCTAATGGCATAATATCTTCCTTGCAATCCCGCAACCGTGGAATCTCAATAACAGCTTCGTGAAGTCGATAATACAGGTCGCTTCTGAATCGTCCTTCCCGAACAGCCTCTTGCAGGTTTTCGTTGGTGGCGGCAATAATGCGCACATCAGCCACTTTATCTTTTGTAGCTCCCAATGGTCGGTAGCTCTTGGATTGCAACACACGCAGCAGCATCGCCTGTACGTCTTTCGGCAGGTTGCCTATCTCGTCCAAGAACAGCGTACCTCCAGCAGCCAATTCAAAGTAACCTTTTCTTGCTGCGTCCGCACTTGTGAATGCCCCTTTCTCATGCCCGAAGAGAGCGGAAACGGCAAGTTCCGCAGAAAGCGTACCGCAATCTACTACCTCAAAAGGTTTGTCGGCTCTTTTGCTTTGCAGATGTATTTTTTCCGCTATATGTTCTTTGCCAGTTCCGTTGTCTCCCAATATCATAACAGCCATGTCGCTTTTGGCAAACAATTCTGCCATTTTGTATATACAGCGAAACTTCTCACTTTTGCGGTAAACAATCTTGTTATTCAACTCTACGAGTCGTTTCTGCTTGTCTATGATTTCTTCCAAACGTTCATAAACTACATCAAGCAACAATTTCTTCGGTATATAGTCTTCCGCTCCCAACTTCATAGTCCTCACGGCACTCATGCTTTCATCGTAAGATGTCATGATGATAAATGGATTCTGGTAGCCGTTACTACGCATCCATTCCAACAGGTCGATGCCGTTATCATTCCCCAAGCGCATATCCGAAATGACAACATCCCATTCAGAGGATTCCCTCACAGCTTGCAGACCATCTCTGTAATTGTAGCATAAGATTGTTTTCCATCCCTTCGCCTCCAACTTTTTGCCCAACATATTGCAAAATGTCGGGCTGTCTTCAATGATTATTACTTTCTTCATGCTGTTACCTCCTCAATTTTCTTTTGTGCGGCTTTGATGATTTCCTCACCATGTGCGAAAACATCCTCAACCGCTTGGTTGATAACGTCGTCTGATGATGTAGAATCTTCAATCAGGTCAAAGAGATAGTTCAAAGACTCGTCAGATTGTACCATCATCCATGAGCTTCTTGCGTGGTGAATGGCATCGGACATTTTCTTGCGGTTCTCCTCTTTGGCTGCATTACGGATACTGCCCAATGTGTCAGTCATTTCCTTTACGAAATTCTCCAAAGTCTCTTTTTCATTGCCGTAGGTCAGCAACATAGAGAAGTCTATTTGTTTTTCTGCTGTCTTACCGTTTACACACTTTCTTGCAGTGTTTATTAAATCCTTGTCAGACATCGGCTTGAACAGACAAGCGACAAATCCTGCATCAAGCAGTTCTTGCTCACTCACATTTGGTGCTGCTGTCATAACAACAACAGGAATGGTCTTGGAGTTACGCACGTTCACCATACGCATCATTTCCAGAATCTCGATACCATTCACTTCAGCCATCTTCAAATCCGTTATCAGCAGATCATAAGATTTTTTGCGCATCATATCCAATAAATCCGTGGCATTATTACAAGTGTCACATACGATGCCGTTTGATGCAAACGCCTCACGGATGGTACTCAGTTGCACATGGCTATCATCAATGGCAATGACAGTAAACGAATCTTGTCGTTTCGTTCTATACTGAGTTTGTTCCACATTCTGCTTTTCGGCTGCAGCCATAGGAAGACTAATAGTAAATATACTTCCAAGCCCTTGGTGACTGGACACATCGATTTTTCCTTTCATCAGTGAAACGAGGTTCTTGACAATGGAAAGCCCCAAGCCAAATCCCGGTTGGGTGACCGCATTTCCCAATCTTGCAAATTCCTTGAAGATTTGTTTTTGTTGCTTGTCGTCCAATCCTGTTCCTGTATCCTTAACCTTTAGCATGAACACACCATTCTTATAGGTTGTGGACAATACTATCTCACCCTTTCCCGTATATTTGATGGCATTGGAAAGTAGATTGCGTCCTATTGTAAGCACCTTTTCCTTGTCTCCATTGACAACACCATCTGCCTTATTGCTGACGCTCAATTCCAGTTGTTTCTTCGCAGCAAAGGGCTCATACTCTATCTTTAATTGCTCGGCAATGTCCATTATACGGAAAGGGCGTTCCTTGACGGTCGCCTTTCCATTCGCTAATTTGGAGTAAACCAGGAAACTGTCAATCATAGCAGTCAAGCCTTTCGATGTGTCAACAATCAAGTCGGCATACCGTTTACTTTCATCCGTAGCATCATCAAGTCCGCTAATCTTGCGAGCATAATCCTTGATGGCAGACAAAGGACTGCGCATCTCATGCGTTACAGTCAGCATCACCTTTCTTGTTTCTTCCTTGCTCTTACGTGTCTTGAATGCGAATCGCCATACCAATAGGAATAATACGAAAAACACCAATATCAACAATCCTATCATCCCTATATAATAATAGGTATAATTGCCTTCCAAGTCTGCGATTTGTCGCTCACGAACTTTGATGCCTTTATCCACATTCTCATCAGCTATGCTGATTACTCTTTGCAACTGCTTATTGATACTTTCATTTCTGTTTCCTAGACTATCCAATATCTCCACTACCTTACGGCTTTGCTGGTGATGTTTAGCAACAACCGTTTGGTTTAGGTTGGTGAGCATCTTTTCAGTTTGGGTTAAACGGTTGCCTGTTGTTACTGCATTTTCTTTCTTGCCGAACAATCTGCTGAAGAAACCGCGCTTCTTTGGCTTTGCCTGCTGTGGCATAGCTGAAAGTCTTTTGCTTTCAGTCTTATTCTGCTCTACAATTCTTGGAACTTCTGCGGTCAGCTTTTCTTGAGTGGCATTCAGATCCTGCATGGCATCCTTTATATCCAGAAAGAGCTGTTCCTTTTCTGCAAGAAGACGGCAGATCGTATCAGAATCTTCTTTCGGACAAATACCTGCGATGCCTTCAAGCATACTGTCCACTTCCAATCGAAGCGAATGATACTCATTTACATCTGTTGAATCCCAATCCGCAACCATTTCACCAAGCAGCGACAATTCCGTTATGTGCAAGTTTAAGTCATGCACATTCTTTCGCCACTGATGCAATTCTGCATTTCTACACTCAATCTCCTTTCTGTCGCGCCATTCAAATAGGCCGATTACAATGGTACATCCTACGATGACGATGGCAGTCATGATGCCTAAAGCCATCCATCTACAGATATGCCCGGTCTGTTCTTTGCGTTCCATGTTGTTTACTTTTTACGTTTCTATTACTTCATTATTGCTTTGCACTAACATTTTAATCGGCAAAGATAATGGCAGAAAGCATCAAAGACGAATATTTACATATATTATAACAACTTTTATGTAATTTCTTGGTAGAAATAGCATATTGTCAGAAAAGAACCGTTGTCGAATAATAATTGTTGACAACAAAGTCAAAAGCTGACAAAGTGTAGATTGTGAGACTTGATCGAAAAAGGATGGCAAGAGTTTCAATCCCGCCATCCTTTTTAAAATCTAATTTTTTATCGATAACTCTTGCGATCGATTTTTCCATTAAATGTACGCCGCACTTCAGCAATCTCACCATATAATACAGGAGTCAAAAATCCGTGGAGAAAAATTTGACATTCACGGATTTTTTCAGCAATGTCTATTATGCTCATAATATGAGCAAATTAATACATTCTGAGATAATCCTGCCACGTTGATGGATAAATATCCTTTGCTCTCTTTATTACATAATCGGGAATTGGAACTGTATTATAGTCAAAACCTCTTGATTTCAGAAATTTTATTATCATCCTTTTTTCATTATATTGAGCTGTGCCAATTTCTATCATTGCATCTCTTAAGGCATCAAGCAAGTAAACAGGCATGGTACTCTTACCATATTCGTCTAAGCCATTATATATAGGGGAAGTAAAATCAGCTCCATGAGCTAATAATAATAATACGATGTCATATTTCTGTGTAAGCATTGCTTCTCCCAATGCCGTTGAACCAAAGTTATTTCTATAATTTATATTAGCACCTCGTTCTATAAGATATTTCGCAATTGATGTATTACCACATTTTGCCGCTGCCATTAATGGGCTAATATGTATATTGGTAGAGCAAGTCGTATCATTTATATCAGCTCCATTCTCAACTAATTTCTTAGCAAACTTGGAATCATATTGCTTATAAGAACAAGCTTCTATTAATGGAGTTTCTCCTCCAAATGTATTGTGATAATTCACGATGGCTCCATTATCAATTAATGCATTAAATAAATCAAGGTCTTGATTCATAACTGACATCATTAGCATTGTATTTCCGAAAATAGAGTCTTTTACGTTTGCCAACTTCGGATTGTTAGCTAATATATTCTTAATCAGTTCTAAGTTCCCATTATGAGCCGCTCTGGCTAAGGGCCATACGATAGTTCCTTGATACAAGCGATAATCATTAGGGGACAGATTTTTTTTATCAGTATATTGATCTATATTTGAACAACTTACTATTGTCATAAAAAAAGCAAGCATAAATTTAAATACTCTCATCATTTTAAGTTTTTCTATTTATTTTCCTAAACTTTTCTTACAAGAAAGAAAAGTTTAGGAAATTCGATAACTGAAGCTATTCCTTATTGTATTTGTCAGGTTTTACTCCAAAAATCTTCAATACATTATCCATACTGTGGCCATTATAAACAGACGGAAAATCAGTCGGTACAAGATAATGTCTCTTGCCATTTGCTTTAGGGATAGAGGTCTTATCTTGAATAATATTCAAAGGATCCGTATACATAATATAGGCATCTATATTTCTTTCAGATTTGAAAGGAGTAAGCCATGACCCTTCTTTGATTTTCGTTATGTCACTTACTCCAGCCGGATTAAAAGTAATTGCAGCCCTATCTGTAACCAAAGCATTGAGTGCCGCTTCTCCACCTCCCAAGGAATGACCAATAAAAGTTAATTCCTTTCCTTTTACGCGAGAATTAATGCTTTTGGCATTATCTGCAGAATTAGAATACTGCTTTGACAATCCAAAAGGTTGGGTAAGATCAGCAGCAACATCAGCCCACTCGGCTTCCGTTCCTGCTGTAACATATGCGTATTCTAACACTTTCCCTTTTGCATCAGTTCTCATATAAACAGCAGACTTTAAACCACATGAGGTCTTTAAATTCAATCCAAGATTATCTGGAGATTTTTTCCAACCTCCAATCAGGATATCATCCTTCTTGTCTCCATATATATGCGCAGCCATTCTCGCAGCTTCCGAAGGAGTTGGCTTTTCACCAGTTGGATCAACAAAGATTAAAGGACTATTCTTGGTGTAACAATATGAACTATATATCACTTGTTCTTCTTGTGCTGGATCCGTTGAAATCCACAAACTCACCCTTGGGTCATAGTACCTCGCTCCATAGTAATACAATCCCGTCTCCTCGTCGAATTCTTTCGCGTTGAAGAGATAAGGTGTATTCCATATGTTGTTTCGTTCCTCAACGAACACTTCACCGAAAGGTACATACTCAATATGCTGCACCACCTCGCCATCAAGGTTGGTGATGTAACTACTGCTGCCCAAATGGTCTGGGTGGTAGTAGAACTGCATCTTCTCATATGCGTCGCCCTCTTGGAAGTTGTTCTTCGCTGCTCGTGCCATAGCACGTGCCTGCGCAGCCTCCAAGCTGCCGTCATTGCAACAGAATCCCTTGCCATCGACATAATCGTTGTTGTCCTCGCCATTGTACGGTACTGCAAAGGTTGCATAATTATCCTTGATAACCTGCAACTGCTGGACATATTTTTGCTTATAGTCAACAGAAAGTCCATCAGTCTCACTACCTGCATACTGGATGCGGCGTGGGTCTGATCCGTAAGAATCGAAGTCACCAATCTTGGAAACGACACGCTGACTACCTATATAGATATGCTTTGTATAGCGTCCGCCTTGGTTGGCAACGAGATAAGGTGATACATAGAGTAAGAACTTGGCGGTGTTCGTGCGGCCTCCTGCAAACTCAGAGTTCACATAGACTTGGTCACTCTCGCCCGAAGTCTTCACCGTGCGTTCTCCGTCTGCGTCATACCAATAGTTGGTCACGAAGCCATTGTCGTCAGAAGCAAGGAGACGGTTCTCCTCATCCCATTTGAGTTTACGCTCTGCGGTCTTCTCGTCAGCCATGCCATCCTTCTTTGTACGGCTTGTATTGACATAGACAAGATTACCATTTGCATCATACTCGTATGCGTGATTGTTGTTCACATTCTCGCTTTCGGATGGTGTCTCCTCTGTACGGTAGTTAACATCCTTCACATTGGCGAGTTGGAACTTCTTGCCTGTCTCTGTTCCATAGGTGTATGACAAATCATAACCTGCATTCAATGTACCATTGAACTGCACATTGTTCTGTGTAAGGATTTGACGCTTCGAAGTGATACGGTGCATGTTATCGTAGCCCATCGCAAGAGTGTAGCTTGCAGTCTTGTTATCTGCACCAGTATAAGTACCAGTTGCACCAACAAGACGGTAGAGTGCATCGTATGTATAGGCATGAGCCATTTGTCCGCCAGCCTTTCCACTCTGTGGAACTGACGCACCGTTAACCACACTGAGCACATTGCTTACCGCATCATAAGTGTAAGCATTGTCCATGATGGTATTGCCACCACTGTTCACGGTGAGGTTCTGCAATCTGCGACGCTGTGGGTCGTAGGTGTAGAACGTCTCAGCACCATTGCAGTACTTCAAGTATGTACGCTGCTCAAACTTGTCATAGCCGATCTTGCTCACATAATCGTAGCCGTAAGACTTGTAGCCATGAACCTTTTCAAGCTGACCACCGAGGTTGTAAGAATAGGTGATTTTCTCCTCATCAGGATAAATCATCTCCAACAGACGGTTGTGGCTGTCGTAAGTCCATTGCGTCACATAGGTTGCTATTGCCTGATTAGGCACAATCATCGTGCGGCGGGTCTTTGTCACCT
>OHGQ01000092.1_pt1 | contig 76219 bp, 75 predicted proteins | sample 1567811 | NCBI WGS metagenome assembly OHGQ01 (sample SAMEA3879576, study PRJEB24766) | human gut metagenome | biome: human-associated habitat; feature: feces | place: USA | collected 1985/1987 | reverse complement strand
TTTCTTTCAGGGTAGGCTTGCTTCCGTTTTTGGCGAAGATGGACTTCCTTCCCATCTCCACCTATTTTGAAAGCCAGGCTACCCCTCTCTCCAAGCCACATGGCTATGCCATTCTCCTCACAAGTGTGCCATCCTCTATGCCCCAAGATTCTATAGCTGAAGCTGTGGAATCTTGTCCCCTGTCGGCATCGATGATGGTGCCATGGGACTAAAGGGAGAGCGGTTGGCTTGTCCAGGATGTCCTAAAGGATATGGTGGACAAACCGATTGTTACATTTTCTTATATGGTTCTATATTTATATTTTTATTTTCTTATTTGTTTATATAATTATATATCTATATAAGAACTTAACTCGCTCTGTATAAACGCCTTTCTATTGCAGAGATTGCCAATAAGTGTAGAACGTGTACGTTGAAAAGTTTGTAGTCTTTTTGTTTTTAGCGTTGTTTCATTGTTGCTGTCTTCTTGATGATGATACTTTTTGTTCTTGGTATTACCATCTTTATTGAATCCTTTCGTTTTGAAATTTTACTCTTCTGGAACAAAATCCCGATGTTTGTTCTTTTATGTTTCAATGTCAAGGAGCTGTTTGATTTCAGGGCACTTTTTTCTGTGTTATGTTTTGGCATCTTCGTGCAAACTTGATTTTGTGTATAGATGTTGCTCTGCGTTATTTGAAACCAGTTGTGAAATCAGTAGTTCTGATGCGTTCAACTAATTTTTATAATCCTGTTAACGACCATTTTACTTTGCAAAGTTAGCCCAAGCGGTGTTGGCAAGGGCGCACATCCTGTTTGTCTCAATATCTTTTTCAGACTTTTTGGGTGCAGTTGCTCCGGTTTCAAAAACTCCATGCCCTATGGGTGAAAAACATATTGGGCATCTCTTGCCGCGACTCACCTTCTCCTTGGTTGCTGTTTTTATGCACGTAAAATTAGTATTAACATTTAAAAATTACAATTATGAACGCAATGAACAATTTCACAATCTCTGGTTTCGTAGTAAATAACGCAGAAGTACATAACTTTGAGAAATCAAGCATCGCACGCTTCGGAATCTCATATAGAACCTCAGTGAAAAAGGATGACCAGGAAATCAAGCTCTCTGCTATCCTTAACATCGAGACATGGATTAAGAATGATGACACCGCCACCTTGGATTTGCTCCAAAAGGGTAAGTTGGTAAAGGTTGAAGGATTCTTCAAAGCTGATACCTATACCAAGGATGGAAAGGATTTCCATGTCACCAAGATGACTGCCACCAAGATTGAATTGGTGCGAAAAACAGCAAAGGAGGCTTAGACCTCCTTTAGTTTCTATGTTCTACTTTTATTGGCAATATCAAAAAGGCTATTTTTTGAATAGCCTTTTTGACTGCTCGTTACTAAGTTGCTTATATCTAGTAGTTTATGCTTTATATCTATATATTGTTATAGATGTATATATTTATATGTCTATATTTTTATATAAACATATAGTCCTATAAGGATATAGTGCTTTGTTTCTATGTTTATATAGGGCAATATCTATATGGCTATATTCTACTTTTCTTATATCTATGTTTTCATATTTGTTTCTATTGTTCGACCTCACTTTTTTATTGAAGCGGTAGCGTGACCTCTGCCTCCCTTGCTTTTTCCTGTGCAAAGTTATGGCGGCCCTGTCAGATACCAAGTACCAGGAGAGACCTCCTTATTTGGCTAAAACTTTCCTGGAAGCCTTCCGCAAATAATTCTTATTTGGGCATTCCTGAAAAGTTTCTACCAAATTCCTTGGCGTTCTGACTCCTCTGGGCTGCCATCCTTTCTGCACGTAAAAAGGCTACAGGAGGCGAAGGACACGCCGAGGTATGATTAAAAAAAATATCGGATCGAACGAAACAAATAACTGTAAAAGGCTAGAAGGTTCCGGAAATCCAAAGTATAATTCTTTAAGTTGAACCGTTAAAACATAGTGATTATGGCAAAAGTAATAGACGAAAACATTCAGCGTCAGCTGGATAAGAAAATTAGTTTCTTCGTGAAATACTATCCTGCTCGCATTCAGAACGTCGGTGAGGATGCCAAGGCTGCAAGGCAGTTGGTATGGGCTTTCAAAGATTCTCGTGATTCTGCTTATGAGGAAGTAGCTCAGATGACTGCCAAGCACTTGAAAGAGGAATATGGCGAGAAAGTAAAAAGTATGGTTTTGGTTTGTGTTCCGACGAGTAAGAAGGAGAATTACCAAAGCAGATACATGACGTTCTGTAATAGAGTCAGTGAACTTACCGGAATAGGCAATGGCTTTTCTCATGTGTGCGTGCTTCAAGACCGATTGGATGTTCATAACCATCGAAGAGGTAAGAAAAAGACGGAACGCCAAGCGCAACTTATTGACTTGGACACTTACTATTTCAAGGACAAGGAGATATGTGTGTTTGATGATGTTGTCACCACAGGCAAAAGCTATGCGGATTTTGCTAACAAATTGGAGAATAGCGGAGCACACGTTTTGGGTGGCATGTTCTTAGGTAAAACTTTTTATAGATATAATAGACAATGATTGAAAAGTATGAAAAATGGTGTTCCGTAGCATTTACGGGACACCGATTCATCTCTTCTGATAGGGTGGAAGAGGTGAAGGAGAGTGTAAGAAATGAGATTCGCTTGCTTTATTCCAAGGGATTTCGTAATTTCTTTTGTGGAATGGCTCTAGGCTTTGATATGCTTGCTGCTGAAGAGGTGCTGAAACTGAAGAAGGAACTTCCAGACATCCTTCTTGTTGCCACTGTTCCATATCGGGAGCAAAACGAAAGATGGGGCGCCAATCAGAAGAAACGTTATCTGGAGATTTTGGAGATAGTGGATGATGTTATTGTGTTGAGTGAGCATTATTACAATGGCTGTTTTCTCAAACGCAATGATTTCATGTTAGATCATGTTGCAGTTTTGCTTGCATACTTTGATGGAATGCCAAAGGGAGGAACTTTTTATACTGTAAGGAATGCAAAGCGGTTGCGCTTGCAAATTTGCAACCTGTTTTGATGGTTGCCTTTTGGATAGGTATTGCTAAAAAGGTAATGCCTATCCTTTATATCTAACTTGTTGATGTAATTGGATAATTCTTTTATATTCTCATTTGCCTATTATGTGAGATGGCGTATCTGTGTCTTTTTGTGGGGATGAATATGCCATATAGTTGTTATTTGGAATATTATTGTTTTCTTTTTGTTCCTATAGTCTATAGGTGGGTAGAAAAAGAATATGTTAAATAAAAAGGTATATCGTGTTTATGCAGCCGTTTCTATCTAATTTATATACTTTTGCGATGAAATATTCAATTAAAACAATGATTTATGAAATTTAAAAAGGTATTATTATTAGCGTTGCTTTGTTCCTCTGTCCTGGTGGGGTGCGAGGAACATCCTTCTTTCAAGACTTCCGTAGATGCTGTGGAAGGTTGCAAGAAGGAGCTAGCAGAGTTGAAGGAAATGGATGATGTATCTGTGGAGAATCTAGCAAAAGCTACCTCTGCATGGCTGGAAATACAAGATTCGGCTTATAGTGTATTCTCTCGTGACACTACCATCAATCTAAGAAGCCCTGTTGCCATGGCTTACTTTGTTGTGTCGGATTCTATACGTGGAGAACTCAAAAGACTGGCGTTTGCCAATTCTCGTTCTCTTCGTGATGTCATGTATCTTAAATTGAATACGGCAACGGCAAGAAAGAAGATAGAAAAGTCCGATGTGTATAAGGAGGCATTGGATTTCTATGACAAGCTCGATAAGCAAGATACTTATCCAAACTTGACAAAGACACTTATTGTGTATTCGGCTTTGCTGCATAATGCCAAGCCTTTCAAGCATGAAAGTGAACTTCTTGGATTCATCTCTGAAGAAGATAGATGCTTTCGTTCTTTGATGAAGTTTTTGAGTCAGGTTTCTAATGAGCAACTGCAGCAGCTTACTGATGCTACTGCTAACATCTTCGATGGATTGTATTCTTCAGTCGGCAGAAAAGTTGATGATGTCAATGATCGTACAATGCTTTATCTTACCATGCGTTTCAATCGCCGTATCGTTCAAAATGCCTTGGCTTGCAAGCAAGATGTGGAGAATGGAAAGAAGCTTAGTCATCTCCAGAGGGCTAACTACAGATGGATGCTCATTCAGCCGTTCATGGCTATTGATGACTATTCTACTGCTGCGCTAACAAGTAAGCAAAAGGAGGAACTTCTTGACATGTCAAATGAACTTCCTATGTTGCTGAACAAATTGGAGTTGGAAAAGCAGACTAAGGAGGAAGAAGATAAATTTACAAAAGTCCTTTCCGAATATTTCTTGAAATCGTATTTGTCAACATCTTTATAATAATAAAAACATGAACGAACTTATAGACTATACTCTCATCGAGAATGAGATTTTGAAAGATTCAATCTCTGATTTCCTCTCGGAAATTAGAGAAAAATCACCTGAATACTTCAATTCCCTTGGTGTGAAAACAGTATTGCACCGTGGCTATGCAGAAGTGTTTGTACTATTGAACAAGCAAGTGATGATGGAACATTTGGTGGATGAGCTGGCTAATGTGTTGGGCATCCATGTTCTGTATGCCGTCCGAGATAATAAAGGGCAGACATATAAGGCTGTGGCTTATTCCGTTCCTGTGGAAAACAAAATGTATGTCATTCATCTGGCTTCACAACAACATGGTGTCATAGAAAACATGACGGTCAACTTCTATGATAGCTTGGAGATCATGTACAAGCAGGTTTGTAAGGAATTTACCAACATGCCGAAGTTTGATATGTTTATCCTTGAAAAGAAAAAGTACTCGGATGTCATAAACAGTTTCTATTAAAAAGTGCTGAGGTATGTTTGCAATAACATTGAAGGTGATATTGGCTTTTGTGCTCACGGCCATTCCTTTTGCTTTTCATCTCTGGGTGAAGCCGAGACAAGCGTCCTCTACCAAGTGGGGGAACTTATACTCCGTGCTTTCTGCTATTTATGAAAGGATGAAACATAGTGACAATGTAAGAAAGTTCTTTACACGTGTTTTCTTGATAGTCCTCCTGTTTGTTCAGTACGTGGATTTTGAAGCAGCGAACGCTGCCAATCTTCTTAGTAATGAATTAGCTCAGGGAAGAGTAACGATGACAGGTCAGATTGTAAATGTAGCTGACCTGTCGTTGCTAGACAATATGTTTGATAGTGGGGAAGAGATAGCTGATTATTTCTATCCATTCCAAACACCAATTTTCCTTTCTGTGGGGTGCTTGATGGTAGTTAGTCTGATGTTCTATTATCGGATTTCGGATAAGGTTCTATCCTTTCTGCATGGCAACAATATGGCATTTTCTCTAGTAGCACAAACTGTCATTTTTGTCATGGCTGGCCATTGTGGACAATACTTGTGCGCAGCGGAAACTGTGTTCATCATATTGATGGCTGCTGCCGTTTATCCAGATAAAACAGGCGAGGGAGTGCCAGGAGGAAGAAAAGGAATAGAGTATTCAAAAAAGGAAGAATTGTTTTGGAAAAACGCAGAGAGAAAAGCTGCTTAGTTTTCTAACAATGGAAAAGATTGTGAAGGTATTGCACTTCACAGATTTTCCATATAAAATATGATGTAAAAAATAGTTATGAATGACAATAAAAAAGTACAAGGTATAGATAGCAAGATATGGGAATTGTCTGATGAGATAGTTCTTCCGATTAATGTCTTCATCTATCTGGCCAATGACAGGGCTTACAACAACCCACAGCGTCTTTCAAAGATTCAAGCCTTTGTGGATTTGGTGGATCATTATCTGGATTCTCTTCAGAATGAGCAGGACGCTGCACTTAATATAGCAAAACTGTCAAGGCGTTGGAATTGGACACGCCCAACGGTTATAGCTTATGTCAATAACCTCAAAGCAATGAATGCTTTTGAAGTGAAGGACTCGAAGGAAGGAAAGAACGTTTCGATTAATCCGAATATTCTTTCTTCTCCAAGGTGGGGCAAAGCATCCGGTGGCAGAGAAAGCGGAGACTCCCTACAGTCTCGACCAACCCAGCCACATCTCTCTTCCGATGAAACGGAAGAAAACTTTGTGACAGAAAAATAAAAATATTCACATAGAAAGGATTCTTTACAAATGCGCTTGCGCATGGGCGGATTTTTTTCTCTGCTCTAGTAGCCTAATACGGAGTTTCTGCAAAACTCACTGTAACCCCCAAAAATGAAAAGTAATTCATTTTGACATTCGTGCGGCAAGCCGTGGGGATTATTAGGCTCAGGGACTTCTTCCCTAAGAACCCTTCTTTAAAGCAAATAACATATGGCAGGAGCAAAAAATGTAATAGACATGAGACCGGGAAAGGGCTTTACCACTTCCCAAAGTAATGAACACCTCAGAGTTTTCTCTGATAAGGATAGAGCTAAAAAGGCTCAGTGGAATTATGACCCTTCTCGTGAACACCTTAACTTTGAGATTGGGAAAGGTGGGGTTGTTATGAAAGTCAACAAGATGAAATCAATACCCCAGAGGATTGCAGAGAACTTGGAGGCTCGTGGAATAAAAGACCCAAACTTGTCTTTGATAAATCAAGGCAAAAGGCCTTACTTTAAGACTGTTGCTAATTTTATTCTGGGAGGAAACCGAGAGGTCATGCGCAACTTGGCGTTTGGAAACCAAAATGTAAATTGGGAGCAAGGAGCTGACAATACCCAGTTGAAACGTATGCCTGAGATTGAGAATTGGGCGAAAGATGCTTATCGGTTTATGTGTAAAAAATATGGTGAAAAAAACATAGCAGCTTTTGTTGTGCATCTTGACGAGGCTAACCCACATATTCATTGTACAGTTTTGCCTATTACTCCAAAGGAAAAGTTTTCTTTCTTGGGCGTATTCCTAGATGGTCATGATGACAAGGAAGCTTTGTCTAGACATATGACTAATCTTCATACAGAGTTTGCCAACGAGGTTGGTATAAAGTATGGATTGGAACGTGGTGACAGCATCAAAGAAACTGGTGCCGAACATCGTACGACCGAAGAGTACCGTGAGCGACTTTGGAAGGAAGCGCAGCAAAAAGAAGCTGAGGTGGAGGAAAACAACAAGACCATCGAGGGCAATAAAAAGACTATCGATACTCAGAACAACATCATGGATTCTCAGAGTCGGGAAATCAAACATGCGGCTGCTCGTTTGAAGGCTTTGCAGACTATGATTAAGAATCTTCAAACCCATAAGATGGATTTGGAAGGTGAGGTGAAAAAGTTGGAGCGTGACTTGGAAAGCGGTAAGATTACCAAAGAAGAAGCAGACCGTAAACTTGCGCAAATCAATGCTGATATTGAAAAGACAAAAGAAAAAATTGCTGACAAAATAGAAAAGTTGAAAATCGCCCAACGTCAACTAGACATTATCGAAGAAAAGAAGAATAACTTTGAGGCGAAGGCTGCTATGGCAGAAGAGAAAGCGACGGAAGCTGAAAAGAAATATAATGAAGTGAAGGCAAAAATAGACAAGGAAACTCCTGCTCTCAACAAACAGGTGATGCGTGAGATGCAAGCTCTGGGTTACCACCTAGGTGCCATCGATACTCAAAATAGATTGGAAAAGTATAATGAGTTCAAGGCTCAATTACCTGATGAACAGCGTGAGTTCTTGGACAGTACTGTTGGCAAAATATGGGATGGTTCCTTTATGGAACAAATTGCCGAGAATACATCTGCTGTTTGCTCTGTCGCTACTGCTCTCTTCATGGGGTACCTCGATAGTGCAACGACCATTGCTGCTAGTCATGGTGGAGGCGGAAGTCCTGGCAGTGGTTGGGGTAAAAAGGATGACGAGGATGACCTCGCTTTCCGTCGCAGATGCTTTGGAATGGCTATGCACATGATGAGGTCTGGAAACAAGCAGCAGCGAAAACGTTGATGCGGTTCTTATGGAAGAATATAGAGATATACTTATATAAAGGTATGGTTATAGGAATCTTTCTTTATTTTGTTATTACCTTATATTCTTCTATAATACTATATGCATATAATGCAATAATTATAGATTTGTATGTTTATATGCTTATATCTTTATTGTTTTATATAAAGTATTGTAATAAAGTAGAATAGGAAAGTAAAACTTATATACATTAACGGATAAGATGGCGTGATGGAAATATGAGATATTTTACATCCAAATTAAAAAGATTGCATGGTGTCAAATTATATAGTTAGAATAATGTAACAATGAAGGAACATAAGTAGGCGAAAAGTTCAAGTTCCAAGGTATGACCTTGGTGGCGGTTGAGACAAAGAAGCCAACCTGTACCGGCTGTTTCTTTGAGGGTAAAATCTTGGAAACTTTAAGATGTGCATCTTGTGAGCGTTCAGACCACAAGAATGTAATCTTCAAGAAAATTGAGGGGTAGAAACTGCAAATAGTAAGTCTTTCTTTCTCTAGTTTAGAAAAAATGTTGTACCTTTGCGGTGCATCAAAAAGAAGATAGTATGGATAAAAATATGTTTTTAAATACAATACAGGAATATAAAGAACTGGGCATGTCTAATCTCATAGATTACGACAAGTTCTATTTATATTCCATCGTAACTCATTCCACCGCCATAGAAGGATCTACTATGACAGAAGTGGAGAATCAAGTGCTGTTTGAAGAGGGCTTGGCAGCCAGGGGAAAGAGCATGGAAGAACTTAATATGAATCTCGACCTCAAAGCTGCTTATGAGAGAAGCATGGAACTTGCCAAGGGTCACACTCCTATTTCCTTGGGTGTGTTGAAGCATCTTTCTTCGATTGTGATGAGAAGAACTGGAAGGGAGTATAGTACTTTATCAGGTAGTTTTGATTCTTCACGAGGAGACTTGAGAAAAGTGAATGTAACTGCAGGAGTAGGAGGTAAGTTCTATATGAACTGGGAAAAGATAGAGGACTGGACAAAGGCTCTGTGTGCGGATTTAGAGACCCAAAGAAAGAACTTGATAATCAAGCCTGATGTTTTTGAAGCTTATATGATGAGCTTTGATGCCCACAATCGATTGGTGCAGATTCATCCATGGGTGGATGGAAATGGCAGGATGTCACGCCTCTTGATGAACCATATTCAATTTGAATTTGGTCTAGTCCCTACAATCGTCAAGAAAGAGGACAAGGCTGATTATATCCAAGCCCTTGTGAATTCCAGAGAACAGAAATCAATGAAACCCTTCAGGGAGTTCATGATGGAAGAACATGTGAAAAATCTCAAAGAGGAAATCAAAAACTATAATTTGTCTCTAGGGGATGATTCTATGGAAGAGACTGTTTCACAACATATGCATAGATAAAATGAAAGCATTGTTTCCTATAAAAAAGGAGTATGTCAAGAAAAAGGAAGAGGCTTATATGGAAGATAAGCTAAAGCATATCCTCGCAAGAAGTTCTGCTTGCATTTGATATTCCGCAGCCGATGTTACATCTGTTAATATAGAGTAAAAAACACGTCTAAAGGTGTCCTTAGTATACCTTTAGATGTGTTTTTAGGATAAAAATAAGTATAATATTTGGTAGAATAAAATTATTTTTATACCTTTGCGGTTGAAAAATAAGTAAATAGGTAAACTATGGGTGTACAAACGGTAGGAAATATAAAACGCCTTGTTCTTTCTCGATATGCCAATGGGCTTATGTTTTCGCAATGGCTGAAAGAAGAGGGATATTCCAGACAACTCTTGAACAAGTATAAGGCTTCAGGGTGGCTGGAAAGCTTAAGTCGTGGAGTTATGGCTAAAAAGGCAATGGCAGAAACGCTTTAGTCGCCTTGGCTTGTTACAATGAGCAATTGGGCAAACAATATCGTGTTGCGGCTCATTCTGCGCTAGAGTTGGAAGGATTCAATCATTATGTACCCATGGGAAAGCCAACACTGATGGTGGCACATGGAAATGACAAAGCACCAAGTTGGCTTAAAACAAACATATTTGACCATAACTACATATTGTTCTCTACAGATGTTTTTCAGTATGTTCCAACATCCAATGTTCCAATAGAAAAGTATAGTCTTTTGGCATCATCGCCTGAATTGGCTTTTATGGAGTGTCTGCTTTTATCTTCCAAAAGATATTCGCTCATGGACTTGTACTATATAATGGAACAACTTACATCGCTTCGTCCAAAGGTTGTGCAAGAACTCCTCGAACATACGACAAGCTACAAAGTAAAACGCTTGTTCCTATATATGGCAGAAAAAGCAAAACATTATTGGTATGACATGCTCGATACATCCAAGATAGACATAGGTGACAGCAAAATGCAACTCGCAAAGAGCGGTACCTATATAGCAAAATATAAAATGACAATTCCAAAAGAACTCTATGATTATGAATAATATATATCACCGTCAAGTGGCATTGCTAATCAAAATAATGCCATCTGTGTTTCGCATCAAAGACTTTGCCGTACATGGTGGAACAGCTATCAATCTGTTCCACAAGAATATGCCACGCTATTCTGTGGACATAGACCTTACTTACATTCCTATCCAAGACCGCAAGACTAGCCTTGACACCATCAATGAACATCTTGTGGAACTAAAAATAATGATAGAAAGAAGCATCCCTGGCATACATATCGTTCACAAGCCAGATGTATGGAAACTTCAGTGCTCACATGAAGGAGCTACCGTAAAGATTGAGGTCAACGGAACAAAGAGAGGTATTATAGGTTCGACACAAGACTTGATGCTTTGCGCTAAGGCACAAGAAGATTTTAATATGGCATGCAAGGCTAGAACTGTAGGTTTTAGTCAGCTGTATGGAGGGAAAATAACAGCTGCTCTAAGCCGTCAGCATCCTCGTGATCTATTTGATTACAAGTATATGGAAATAGAATCTTTTGCCGATGTAAAAGATGGTTTTATGCTTTGTCTTTTGGGGCAGTGACAAGCCAATCATTGAATCATTAAGTCCACATCAAATAGACCAGTCTGACGCATTGGAGAAACAGTTTGAAGGCATGTCAGATATACCATTCTCGTATTCTGATTACGAGGAGGCAAGGCATCATTTGGTGCAGATGGTTAATGACAACTTAACAGAGGAAGATAAACGCTTTCTCGTATCTTATGAGAAAGGCGAACCTGAATGGAGTTTGTGTTCTTCTGGTTATTTAGGTGATTATCCATCCGTGAAATGGAAACTTCAGAACATCAACAAGTTAAGAAATACAAACACCAAGAAATTTGAAGAATCAATATCTAAATTGACAGACTATTTTGGCTTGAAGATGTATTAGGAAGAGGCTTATATGGAAGATAAGCTAAAGCATATCCTCGTAAGAAGTTCTGCTTGCATTTGATATTCCGTAAGCCATCAGCTAACCCCGTATTTCGAAGGGAGAGACAAGGCTTGTGCTTATGTTGTCGGGAATGTCAATGTGTTCTTGAAGCCCAAAACTCTCCAAGACTATGGAATTGATGCTGTGCCTCAGATTTTTTGTTATATCAGATAAACTTAAATTAAAAAAAGTTATAGAATGAGCGGAATGTTATATTCATATAACTTTATTTAGTATCTTTGTTGCGTATATGTAACATTATAAGCAATGACAAAGTTTACAAAAGCAAATTGGATGACCAGACAACTGGCGGAGAATCTTTGTGTAATGGGTGAGCAACTTAAAATGGCGAGAATGAGGAGAAACTTGACCATGGAAATTGTAGCAGCAAGAGCACAATGTAGTCGCCAAACTTTGGCAAGATTGGAAAGTGGCTCACCTGAAGTTTCAGTAGGGGTATTGGCACGTGTTTTGAATGCACTGCAGATGCCTGATGAGTTGTTGCTCATTGCTAAGAACGATGAGATGGGAAAGGTCATACAAGATATTGATCTAAAGAATAAAAAACGTGTAACAGGAAAATGACAATGGAAAAAATTAAGGTCGTTGCCGACTTTGATTGGCTTGAAAATGAGGAAACTATAGGACTTCTTGGGCATGAATCTCAGAGGGGGACAGATGTATATACCTTTGAGTATGATAAGGACTGGTTGAAAAGACATCCTTCTTTAAATCTAGGAAAGGAGCTGCAATCTTTTCCTGGGGTTCAATATAGTCCTACAAGAAACAGGATATTTGGAACATTCTCTGATGCACTGCCTGACAGATGGGGACGAAGACTTATTGATTTGAGAATCCACCAGGAAATGAAAGACTCTGGAGAACGCAGGGTAAATATTTCTGATTGGGACTACTTGAAAGGAGTGGAGGATTCCTTAAGAATGGGTGCTTTTCGTTTCAAGGACATAGCTACAGATGCTTACATAAGTTATAATAAGTCATATTCAATTCCACCAATTTTGTTCTTGGATGAACTGTTGGAGGCTGCAGGTCAGATAGAGAAGAGTGAGTTGAACAGAATGGAACCTGAATCAAGATGGATTCAGCGAATATTCCAACCAGGTTCTTCTATGGGAGGAGCTAGACCTAAGGCTTGTGTGAAGGAAGGTGAAGATTTATATGTTGCGAAATTTCCTTCTGTAGGGGATGAGATAAACATTTCACGTTGGGAATATTTTGCTCATTCTATGGCTAAGGATTGTGGTATAAACGCTGCGGAGTGCAGAGTGGTTTCAAGCAAGGATAGTCGTGATGTCCTTTTGTCTAAAAGGTTTGACAGAACAGAGAATGGAAAGAGAATACACATGGCATCTTCTCTTACATTGTTGGGATTGAACGATGGTGATGGGGAAAGTACAGGAAAGGGGTATCTTGATATTGTGGATTTTATTGTGGCCAATGGAAGTGTTGATATGGAAAAAGAATTGGAGGAACTGTATCGCCGTGTGGCGTTCAATATTTGCATAGGCAATACTGATGACCATTTCAGAAATCATGCTTTCCTTTTGAAAAAGGATGGATGGCACCTGTCACCAGCTTATGATATGAACCCTACCAACAAATATTACCATTCCTTGCTAATCGATGGTTATACCAATGAATCTAGCTTGGATGTACTTTATGATGCCCATGAAAGCTATATGTTGGATGAGACAACTGCAAGAGGAATTATTAAGGATGTTACTCGTAATATGAAATATTGGGAGAGCATGGCTTTGAGATGCGGTTTGTCAAGAAGTGAACTAAAAGTTTTTCAAGAACGTATAGAAGAAGGGATGAAATGGAAATGTGGTTCTACACTACATAGATAGAATAAGTGAGTGTGTCATAAGTCCATGACACACAAAAAGCCGTATTGAGGTGCTACCCTAACACGGCTTAATCTTTGTGATTTCTCACCAAAATGCTTTTTTTACATTTCCGATTCTTCGATAATTCGTTTGGTGTCGTGCTTGTAAGCGAGGCGTGAATAGCTCTCGCCCTGGCACAATGGGCAGCTGCACGGTGTGCCAGTGGTCTTGTACACTTGCGCCCAGTGGCTCTTTATTAACTGTGTCCAATGTGGATGTTGCACATATGTGCCATCGTCCAACATAAAACCGCGGAAGCCATCGGCACGCTTAACGATTCTCGACTTAAGCAAACGATACTGTTGCTTTCTTCTCCATAACTTGTTTCTTTCTTCCATCGTCTCTTTCGATTAAAATTATCTTCTGCGATGATAAAAGAATAAAGTTATAGTTTGTGTCCATATCTAAATGTATTTTAGTTCGTTATTTATTTTTGTCCTATTCTGTAAACCTTTCTCATGTGTGCGTCAATAAATCCGCATGACGCAACAAGCGGCAAAACCTTTGCTTCGTCCTCTGCCGTGAGATGTCCAACACGCTCGGCTCTCACCGCCACGCTCTTTTTCGCCTTCATTGGAAACAACTGTGCACAATCCAAGCGGCTGTCTTTTGTCAACACGCCTTTGTAGTCTTCGGCTTTTAAAATGTACTGAAAGCGTTGCATGGCTGGAACGTTACGGTAAAAATCCAAGTCGGAGTTTATTAGGCAAAGCCCTATGGCATCGCCCTTAGAGTTTTTGCCAACGATTACAAAGTATTTCAGTCTGTCATCGTAACCTTTGTTAAGTACCAAACCATCGCTTCTGTCCATGTTCTGATAGACAATATCGCCCACGTTGAGGTCAGCACCCGACTTTATTCGCCTGTCTTCCTGCATCTCGGTTTTAAGTGCCGCCAATGCCCCTTTGACATCATCTATCAACATTCCATCGATTCCTTAATAATCTGCACTTGGCGAATGTGGTTTACCATCGCATCCGTCGCACCGCCGGCACGTGCTATGTCAATAAGCGTAAGCACATCTTTCTGTGGATCGTCTTTCATTCGCTCGCACACTGCTTTGTAGGCATTGTCGTGCGACATCTCCGAAAGTCGTTTTGAGTCAACGTTGCCGTACTTGGCTATCGTCTTGTCCAATTCCTCTTTTTCCATATCGGCTATATAGTCCATATCTGGTGCCGCCGTGGCATAAACATTTTGGTTCTCGTCCACTCGAATAGAAGAAGTGAAGCCTTTGAGGTCTGCCGATTCGTCACCGTTCTCCGCCATCTTCACCACCTTGTAGGTGAGCGACGGAACAGGACCTAACTGACGTGCCTTAAAAGTGTCCTCGGCAATCGTCAAACCGTAGGTCGCCAAATACTCACGTTGTGCAAAATACATGATTTTAAACAGCTTGATATAGTCCAAACCTTCCTTGAAGTGCTGCAATATATACAACACAACCGCTTCTATCTTGTTTATCTGCTCCTGTGATTTCATATTGTTATAACGTTATATTCCGCTGCAAAAGTACGACAAATAATTCTAATCTCCAAACTTTTATGAGTTTTTATGGCTTACAAACAAAAAACTCCTGATTCTTTCGAACCAGGAGCATTGAAATCGTCTAAACGAAAGAAAAATAGTATTTCTGCTATATTTTATCTCTTTGAATATATAATACGAGAACCATCTCTGAAACGAATCCAAACGAGATCTGTATCATATTCAAAGAAATGTTTAAATTTTGATATTGTTCTAAAGACAATAGTAGGCGCATCAAAAACCTTTAGTGTCATTTTCCCTTTTACTAATGCCTTAATAAGATCACTGGTTATAATGGAATCAGGGACATCCTTGTAAAGTTCCAGCAAATCATTTGTAGCTTTATCCACTGTATCTTTTGGAAAAATATAATACTGATCTTCATATCCATATATATCTGACACAATATTAGAAAGACTATCTTGTCTGCCATTATGAAGGGAAAACCAAGACTCATCATAATAAGTATATTCTACAGGTTTTTTACCCTTTGTCTCAATTGTTATTTTCGACAACCCTTTATCAATGATAGTCTTTACATCTTTCTCCCATACCACATCGTCAAACTTATCATACTTTTTGACCTTTGTATAGATTCCTTGTGCATTTGCTACAAATGCAATCAAAAAGAACAATGAACTTAATAAAATCTTCTTCATATTTTCTCTATTTTTTGGTTGTTTTACTTTCTTTTTTACATTCTGTCTGGATATGCTTTATCATATCGTCAACTTCTTGATTGATTCTACTGAAGTTTTGGGAGAGCATTCGCTCCTTGGCATCAGGAGATTCAAAGACATAGAACTTCGGAAGAGGATAGTTTGCATAGTCTGCTTCCTCTTTCTTTATCTCGTCCATATCGAAGTTGGTCTTGCAGAAGAACTTGGAAGTTTTGAACTCCTCAGCCTTCTGAATATCCATAGCCCCTTTTCTTCCTGTCTTTGTAACAGTGAAGTCTCTAGCTGTCTGACCGCAAATCCATCCTGAAGCCATATCCGATATTTTGGAAGCAGGAACAAGGCTGTCCATATTCTCATTGAGGTTGATGGATGTTCTATCTCGGTCAATGGTGATACCTTTCTTCAACTGTACCACCTTGCCAAAAATATCTCCGGAAAGCCAGTCCAAGGTATCTTTACTTCTCGCAGAACCACTGATTACATTACCAACGGTAGTGATAATCTTATCTTTTCCTACCTTACTGTAGTCTGCTTCAAGCTGTGGGAGTTCCTGGAAACCTAATGTCACTGCTACCTTGTTGCTTCGGGCAGTTCCTATCAGACGGTCTATCTTATGGAAATAAAGCGTAGGAAGCTCATCCACAATGATACTTACAGGCACATTCTTTCCCTGTCCACTATTCACTCGTGTTACAAGACGGTTCAGAATCAAAGCGTTCAATGCTCCCACGATGGATTCCATTTCTGGGTCATTGGCTATGAGAAGGTAGCTTGGACTCTTAGGGTCTGATACTTTTAGATCAAAATCATCGCCGCTGAATACCCAATAGCTTTCTTTTGTGGCCAATCGTGAGATTTGAACTCTAAGTGTACCAATCATACCTTCCAACTGTTCCATGGCCTTGTTCTCAAAGGCTGTTTGGAACGGACCAAGAAGTGGTGCCACCTCTGTATCTGTATTCAACACCTCAAAAATTTCCTTGTAGTCGTGGTTGAGGAAGGATAGGACATGAGGCATGTCGGAGTATTGCCCTTTCCAATAGGCTGGCTCCACAAGTTTGTCTGCTTGTCCCAGACATCCTTTTGCATAGACCCTACCTGTGAGTCGTTGGTGGAATGTTCCTTCAACTTGCTCGTATTGGGCATCAAGGATATTTCCATCTTTATCATAAGGCACTTTGTTGTAGTTAACAAAGAAGTAAATGCAAGCGGCGAGGAAGTTGGTTGCAGACTTCTGGAAGAAGTCATCACTACCGCCGCCTCCCTTTTGTCCTTTTTGCAAGGATTCTACCAAAGTCTCGGCTGTTTCCATTGCAGCAGCCAAGTTGCTGATGTACTTTTGCTGAATAGGATTTACTCTTCTGGAATACTCTACATTGACGAAGTTAATAATGTTGAACTTACAGTTCGCAGGAGTGTTTCCGGCAGCTTGGTTCTTCCTGTAATGGTAATAGAGCTTGGTTGCTAGGGTAGGGAACTTGTAGTCATATACTACCATGGCAAAACCTTTCTTGGAGTGTTGTCTTATATATGGCTCTATCACTGAGAAAGTCTTACCACTACCTGGTGTACCTACCACCCATGTTCCTCTGAAGGGATTGATGATGTTTATCCATCCATGGCGAAACTTGCCTCGATAGTAGTAGCGCATAGGTATGTTTACGGAATACTTGTTCTCCACCAACTCTTCTGCTTGCTCGAAACTCTCGTTCTCAAAATTGAAGCGGTCTTTCAACATGCCATCCCTGAAGTATTTGGAAACATTGTCAAGAGCGACATGGATGAGTACTGTTCCTATGATGGATGCTGTCATGTAGAACCAAATGTTTGTTTTGAGAATCCAAATTCTACTATGCCAGTCCCAGTTGTATAAGAATACAGATAGAGTAACAAGTAACAATCCTATGGATATTGGCCAAAAGACCATCTTTCTGGCATCAAACTCCAACTGCTTCTTGTTCTTTGTTCCTATACAGGTGATGATGACCAACATTACGGTCACCAGTTTACTGAAAGGCAAATACTGATATACTGACATTCTGTGAAGACGAGAATGAATGTCTGTAATGAGACCTCCCAAAAAATCCAAAGCGGATGGATCGAGGGCATACATGAAAAACTCTAGCACCAATGATACGTAGATGGCTACTCGAAATAGGGTGTAGAGACCTTGAAGTTCTTTCGATTCTTCCATTATTTTATTCTTATTTCTAATTCATTACGCCACGAGCCTTTCTTGCCCATCTCTTTTGGCATTCTGTGCTGATGGTGTACATGCTCTTTGGTTTATAATATTTTCCTCTCAGTTCATACCATGAATCCATAAGGGTTGTATAGCGCAAGAGGCGATTCAGCTTTCTTATCTTATAATTCATGCTCTGAAGGCTTTTTCTGACTCTGCTAATGCAGTCAATTCTTTCTTTTTCCGTCATCTTGCTGTTCTTGTCCTCGTCCTTGCTGATAGGAAGAAGCTTTTCTACATCTGCAGCTATCTGGATGCCGTTGTCTATGATGTCGCTGTAGATATGGCTTCTTGATTTTGACAAGGCAACGGCAAGGGTGTTAGCTGGACAAGAGAACGTAAAGGATTTCAATTCCTTGATGTTCTTTACTGCGTGGTCAACTTCAAAATAGATGGCGTATATCTCTGCTGCAATAGTAAGAATATCATCGAAGCTTGTCAGATATTTGTTGAACTGGTTTTGAAAATTATTAATCTTGTCCACTTCTTCCTTGGACATGATATGTTCACCTCCGTTCAAAGTCAAAACAGCATCTTGTGCAACTAAGGCTTTGGTTGCAGTCTTGGCATACAGTTTGAACATTCCAGCTCTCACTGGATCCGGTCCATTTTGGGAATGGGCTGGATAGGGGAACATAAGAATAGCAATGACTGCTAATATTAGAATATTACTTTTCTTCATAATGTGCTTATTGGTTTTACCATCCCCAAGGTTTGCTATTTTGGCGTTCTTTATAGAACTTGGCAACTATTTTCATGGCACGAGACTGCCTTTTCCTGGCTTCCTCGGCAAGTGTCTTATTGCTTTTTTGTATCTTTCCTGCAATGGCACGATTCCAAACATCCTCGAAGGAATAGAGGCTGATGCTTAGTGCCAAGGCTCGGAACTTCTTGTTGAGCTGTTCAATCTCGCTATTCAGTTGCCATAATATTTTTGTTCTTTCTGCTCCATTGAGCATATGGCCTTCGCCTTCTCCTGCCACTACTTTCTTTAGCAACCTATAGGTTTTCACCAATTCCACGGCTGTTTCAGCATATAGGTTGTTCATGGAAATCGATGAAGCTATTCCTTGTGGATTGAGCTTGCAAGCTGTTTTTATCTCCCATAAGGCGGAGAGGGTTCGCATCCCTTCTGCATATAAGGTTGTTGCAGCCTTGATGGAAGAAGCAAATCCTTGTGCTGTCTTTAAATAAGAATTATACTTTTGCTCCCAATTCTTCATCTTCGTTTGTGAGTAAACTATGCCTCCCTGGAGAACAAACAATGTATCAAGACAGTGTTGTTGTTGCTTTATTTGTTTGCTTAACAATGCCTCTCCTTCTCCTATGGCTGTATATTCAATTGGATTGGAGGAGGACGCTCCTTGTCCGAACACTTGTACGTTGTACAAAATGACCAGCAAAATGAGGAACAAAATTTTACGAACGATTTGTGATTTCATATATTCCTTTGTTTTTCTTGTTAAACTCAACTCTACATCTTATCTCCGAAACAATGTCATTGCTAGCCTTGATGCCTATCATGTCAAGTTTGGCATTATTGCGGTCACCTGAGTATATGGTGACGGTTTTCAAACCGAAAAGTTGTTGGGGCAAGCTTCTACTTTGCTGGTAGTCAACAACTCTGTATAGCTCCACGTAATCACTGGAGTGGGAGAACACCCCATGAAGGATAATGATTTGTTCTCCTGTGATGATATATTCCATTCTTGCAAGATAAACTAACTTGAAAAGAAGGTGGAACAATAGCAGGATGCAAACATAGATAGCCCACTCATGATAGGCGAAACTACAAAACTTGTATATCCATATACTAGCAACAAGGAGGCACAAAGAACCTGTCTCATTGATTATGTATTGAAACCAATGAGGACGCAACGTAACCGTGCGAAACATAAATATGGTTTTGTTCATATCTCTTGTATATTTATATTTTATTAAAGGGATGGGAAGCGTTATCTTCCCATTCCCATACCTTCGTTCTGACCTCTACCTGGTTGCTCTGCCAAGCTTTCATATACGGCCGCAGACACTGCTTGTGGAGATACGACACCTGGTTTATGGAAAACTGGTGCTGACTCGTATATCTCTGGGCGAGGACGAGGTGGTGCGGACAAACCTGCCACTACATCCGCTCCAACAGTGACTGCTGCAAGGATGGCTGCGCCAAGATTGAAGCGGCTCTCAGGCTTGGTCTTCATCTCTACCTCTGGAAAAATCTTGTCGAAGAGCTTCATTCTTTGATAGTCGTTGATGGCAAGGAACTTGTCATACTGCTTTTGGGTAATCTCATGGGAAAAGACATTCCCATCTATTACTGCAGTCATCTTGTATTTCCCTTCAACGGCATTGCCATTGGCATCTTTGATTCTCTCTACTGCAATATCTCCGACTTCTGTAGCCCTGCCATGCTCTCCGCTTCGCTTCCATTCTTTGCTCGCCTTGATGTTATTGAGTGATTCACCGTTTATACTGGCATCGCCAAGAAGGTTGATTTTCGTTTGTTCTCGAAGGTCGTTGAGGTTGATTACTTCCTTTCCATAGAGAACAGTTTCCTTGGTTCTGGTTTCTACGGAAGGTAGTTTGCGAGGATCGGGATTCTCTTTGAGCATTTGCCATATCTCGCTGTCAGACGGCATCTTTACATCCTTTCCCTTTGCCTGTCCATAGTCTTGAAGCTTTTGAAGACCTTTCTTTATGGCATCGAAACGCTCTTGTTCTGATGTGTTCGAAGAAGTGATGATTTCATAGCCAAGTCCTGCTGCCTTTAAGTCTTTCAACACTTTTGCAAGTGAAGGAGGAATATTGGCATTTTGACCTCTAGTGTAACCACCCTGATAGAGGGTATTGCTTGCCACCACCTTCATCTTTTCCTTGTTCTCGTCTGTAAGTGGAATCATGTTGGTAAGCAACTTCGCACGTTCCTCGTCTGTGGAATATTTGAAGTTGTTGTACTGAGCTTCAGTAATCTTGAAAGACCACATGCCAACATCCTTGTTGGTTCTTACGTTCATCAGATAGTTGCCAGAAATCTCATCTTTCCACGCCGTGGCACTCGTGATTACTGCTGAGGACTTTTCACTGACAAGGCTGTAGTCACCATTTAAGGCAACAACTCCATTGGCTGTGGTGAGGTTTCCTGATTTCACGTTATCTTGCAACTCTCCGTTGGACGCATTTTTTATCTTAACCTCATCAAACACTTTGTCAAAGAGCTGAAGGCGGCATTTGTCTTCGTAATTGATGAACTTCAAGTAGTCTTCCTTGCTTATCTCATGGCTCATGACCTGCCCATTGATGACTGCTGTCATTCTGAATGATGGTTTCACTCCATCATGGGTAGGATAGGCTTGAATTTCACCTACTGTAACTCTTCTGCCATCCTTCACAGGTAAATAGAACCCTTCGTTTGGGTTGAGTGTTCTACCATCCACGACTCCGATGGAGTTCCATTTGTCAATATATCCCGAATGGTAGTCTTCTCTTTGGTTTTTCAAATCAATGATGTCGGAAGTTGACATATATTGTTGGGTGGCAACATCCTTCGAAAAGAGTTCCTTTTCTTTCTCTGGTGTTAGATGGATGGAAACATAGTCCTTGGTGTTGAGCTGGTCACGAGTTATCTTGTCGCTAAAGTCAGCTTTAATGACATTGTTCAGGATGGCAAGACGCTCATCGATGCTTACTGCGTTCTTTGTGCTATTCTTCTTACCTGTGTTCTTAAACTTCTCTGTCATCAGTTTTTTAACCTCGTCATCCGTCAGCTTGTATTGCAAGTCTGCATTAACAGAGGATGACTTGATGGTGAGGGTCTTGTTTTTTTCATCTATCACAACGCCATGGGATGCCAACAGATGCTGAAAGGTCTCTGGGGTGAGCGTTAAGTCTGGACTATAGAGATCTGATAATCTTTCTGCCTGTCCTTTAGGACGCACCAACTCCTTAGGCTTGCTTTCTACCTTCATGTTGGCAAGGGCATCCTGCTGTTGGTTGCCTTTGTCATAAAAGCCATAGCTTCCGGCCTTTAGTTCGCCTGGCTTCAATCTTCCGTCGGGACGGTCAATTACAACTGGCGCACTATTGGCAAAGAATGGTCGATCGTTGATTCTGCGAACATGATACCTGTCTCTTCCAAACAACATTCCGAAGACTGAGTTGTCAAATCTTCCAAAACCTGGTCCTGAAAATGGACGAAAACGTGGGTCGCCCATATAGCCGTATTCTCCTACGTTGAGCCGATGACCATTCAATCCCATGTTAACTGGAGAATTGGCATTTCTTGCTGCTACAAAGGAACCTGGAATGTAATAATCGTTCTTCACAATAGAAACAAAAGTGTTGTAGGCATTCTTGTCCCATACGGTTGTTCCTCCGTTCATCAAGGCTTCCAACTGCTTTTGGTTGATATTGTAATATCTTGGCTGCGAAGAGTTGTGTGACATGGTGACAAGCTGATAGGTGCCTGTCTCTGTCATTGAAATATGGGCTTGCATACCATTGGCATTCAATACGCTTTGCAGCTGTGGGGCTACATCCGTGGCTCGTGGATTTGTGTTTGTTCTTATGGTTCTCATACCTTATTATATTTATATAGGAACTTTTCCTCTTCCATAATTGCTTATGGAAAAGGAATGATGTATGTTATTTTGTTTCTTCTTTGTACACGATAACACAGGTGTGTCGATTGGCGGTGTATGGTTTGTAAAGGTTGATGCCGCCTCTGCTGATGCCTTGCATCTTGCTTTTATCTACTCCTGCCTTCATAAGTAGCTTGGCAATATACTTTGCACGCTTCACGCTGAGTGCTCTGTTGTGCTTCGGTGTGCCAGTCTTGCTGTCTGCAGCTCCTATAATCTTGACACTTAGATTGTTCTCCTTCACAGCTCCTGCTATTTCTCCTATGTTTACCAGTTGTTGCTTGTCAACAAGGTTGGTGGAGTTTATCTTGAAGAAGAATAGAATAGGTGCGTCCAGTTGAATGCCACTGTTCTCGACGGCTTGCTCTTCACTTGCCATTCTGTCTCTTAGCTTTCGAAGTCCATCAAAACTGTTCTTGGGATAGTTGGTCAAGTCTGTTACGCCTTGGTTGTCTGTGTCTAAGACCTCCAAAACAGGCTTACGTTCATATCCTTGTTTGCCGATACCGATGGTGAGTCCAACGGTTGCTTGGAAAAGGTTGTCACCGAAATGCTTGTTTTTCCCTAAACCATCAAACTTTTGGTAGGTACTGGTTCCTCCCAACTCGGCGGTAACGTGCAAGCGATTGGTTGCCCTGTAACTGCAGAGTAGGCCGTATGAGAGGGCAAACGGAATATGGTGTAGCTCTGAGTTGTGAATTACACCAGCTCCAATATATGGAACCAAGTCCCATCTTGGAAGTGGATCGTAGGTGGTTCTGTAGAAACTCGATACGTTGAGCATCAAGTCTCCATGGTAATTTTGGAACTTCATGGCTTCATCGATTGCATTTGTGAACTTGAACCCTTGGTACACCAGGCGTGTTCCAAAGAAACGTGAATGCCATTTACCCAAACTGAATACCATGGTAGGACGTGTATGGCCAAAGAAGTCTGTGCATCCTACTGGTGCTCCAGAGAAGGTGGACATACCAGCCTTGATGCTGCCAAACCAATTGCTACCTATACTGGATAACTTATATTTCTCTTGTCCGGAAAGGAATGGCTTGCTGTCTTTCTTTTCAGTTCTGCCATTGGAGAAAGAGGATGCCTTGATATATTCCTTCTCATTCTCTCCATAAACTACCTGTGCCTTGGCTGTGCTGCCTATTACCAATAAGGCTGCCAGCAAAATCTTTAATTTCTTCATTTTATTTATTATTATAGTTTTGTCTTATGTTACATTTTCTCAGCTTCTATATCGTATAGATAAAGCTTATGTTGAAGAATGATGCTCTCGCATTTCTTCACATAGTCTTTTCTAGTCGCATAGCCTCCTGCCTTGATTGCGACAAGCCAGTTGTGATAGTCGGTTGGCTTGTATCGCCAACAGCGAGCGTATCTGTCACTCATCAACAACCTGGAATGATACTCGATGCTTTCCTCTGCCGAGGAGAAATTGCAGAATTTCTCGTTTTTGCGGTCATCATCATGAATGCTGTAGGGTAGGCCTCTTCTGAGCCAGTTGCTATTGGCCTTTATTCCAAAGAAATTATAGCCTATTTGTGCCAGGCTGCTGTTTCCCCATCTGCTTTCAAACGCCATCTGTGCCAGTATAACAGAGGCTGGTATGCCGTATTTTCTTTGTTGGCGCATGGCCGCTTGGGCATAATGCTTGATGAAATCATCGGGCGTAAGCACTTTGTCTTCGTCTATCTTCAATGCCTTGATGGCTTTCTCTCTCGTCTCTTTTATGTAAAGAAGCAAGTCGTATGGGTCTTCCAAACGGCCCCGAAGCCTACAGGTGATATGCAGATGTGGCCCAGTGGAGCGTCCTGTAGTTCCGCTGATACCTATTGGGTCTCCTGCATAGACCTTCTGGTTGTCGCTCACCCAAATTTCTGATAAATGGCAATAGCTTACCGTGTAATCGCCATACTGCATGGTGATATATTTCCCAGAGCCACTGTCGTAGCCTACGCCTTTCACGTAGCCATCGAACATGGATAGTACTTCCTCGTATCTTGCCCTAAGGTCAAGTCCCTTGTGTTGCTTGTGCTTCCCTGTGAAAGGATCAACCCTACTGCCAAAGGTGGAGTTTATCCTTATGCTTTCCAAAGGAAAACTCACACTTAGGTATTTGTCTATCCAGTAGTCCTTCATGTCTTTCTTTCCTTGCGCCATCCCCATCGGGGAATGGCAACATAGGAGAAATAGTAAAAATGAAAGAAATCTAATCATGCCTTATTCTTTATATAATAATACTTCTTTAGCTTGCAAAAGTAATATGAATGGAAGAAATTATGGGCGTAAATATAAAATAGCTTTTTATTTAACATATTCTTTTTCTAAAGACTTTTGTGTAAATTATTATAAATGAGGCTGCTCGCCCCCTTTAACCCCTCGGTGTTTTCAGGTATAGATTATTAAGGTTGAAGGCTATTTGTAGCAAGAGCTTTGATTTGGATAGGGATAAAATCTATGTTAAATAAAAAGGTATATCGTATTTGTGGAAAGCCTTGATAAGAAAATGTGTACTTTTGCCGAAAACTTTAAACAAGAATAAGATTATGAACGAATTGAAATTTTCTGAAAGCGAAATTCCATACGAGGAGTTGGCTAACTTCGGACTCTCACAGGAAATGATAGACGACTTTCCTGAAAGTATTATGAATAAGTTCCTTTCTGGGCAAAGAACTCCCTTGCTCCCTATTGAGAGAGCTGATTTTGATGGAGTTGTCCACAAGGATTTTGCTCGAATCCGCTTACAGCAAACAGAGGATGGGCTTCATCCAGTGTTCTTGCCTCTCATCGCAAAGAACAATCTTGAGTATTTTACGGAGGAACAGAAAACCGCTTTGCAAAACGGACAAGTTTTGAAGGTGTTGCTACCGTCGAACAATTCCTGGAACTATGTGCAGCTCGATGGGGCTACAAATGCTACCATTTCTGTAAAGGCAGACATCATTGACCAGAACTTATCTACATTGGCTAACAAGGTGGGGCTTTCTGAAAGTGAGGTTATGGAACTTGAAGAAGGAAAGGTTGTTACCAAGGGAGAGGAAGGCAAGATGTTTTCTGCCGGCATCGACTTGAACGAGGAAACTGGAATCCGTAGTGTCAACGGTGATGCTCAAAAGTGGCAGGAGGAAAAAGATGGCAACGTGATGCTAGACAAGTATAACTTTGGCATCTATGGCTGTTGGACAAAGGATGACAAAGGCATGCTTTCTTATGTCCCGGAGGATGAATATTCCGAGGAGATGTGTGTGGCACAGGATGCTGCTATAGAAAAGGCTAAACAAAGTCGTGGAATACATATGTAATTAAGGCTAGATTATATGGAAATTGTAGGTTTTGTGGACGAGGAACGCCTGAATGGTATGTTCCTGTCGAGAGATATAACGGAATTGGATTACGTGAAGCATCATTCCCAAGGGATGTTGGATGCTTACTTTTCCTTCATTGCCGACAACAACCTTCCTGACAACAACACTTCTGCAACAAAATTCCTAGAGGAGGAGAATGTCAGCTATGGAAATGAGGAGGATGAAGGGAATGATAATCAACAAGAGGAAGTGGATGTGCCTTCTTATGTTGACATCTACCGAAAGTGGGTAGATGAAAATGAAAAGGTGAATATTCTCCTTACTGGGTGTGAAGAGGCTGCTATTGTTACGCTTTGGAGATACAATAATCCAACTGCGAGCAAAACGGACTGTGCCGTTCAAACGCATCTACTAGAAGACAAGGTCATCGAATGGTGGGACACCATTGATTTTGTCAAGGGTGCAATGGGAGATGGACACTTTTCTTTGATAAATCCAACTTTGGCAAATATCAAAGAATTGATTTTTGATGCGGCCAATCAGGCTTGCATGGAATAGGTTTTACGATAACAGTAAATAGAGTTCTTCATAAATGTAAAGTTAAATGTCAGTCCCTCGCTGCTTGTGAAAGTAGCGAGGGATTTCTTTATCTGTGCAAATGTCTCTTCTCTTGCCTAGGAACTTCGTCACTTTGCTCCTGGCTTTCGTTGGAGCTTTGTTTTTGGTCTGGGGCAAGGTTTTCTTGGCTTTCAACAATGCCGTTACCGTCAATATCTACTTCTACTGGCGTGGAAGAACGGAGGTCAATGTCTTGGCTTCCTCCTTTTTTGAGAATGTCGATACGTTGTATGATGATCTGCGACGCAACATCTGCAGAAGATAATACTTGCTTGGTGTAGCTTGGGTCTTTTCTTAGACGCTCTTTCCACATGGATGTTTGCTGTGGCGTTGTTACATCAAAGTGGTTCTTTTGACCAAGGATGACACTGCCAACCAAGGAAACCAATTCTTCTCTGGATAGTGACTCGAAGCTGGTCTTTCTTGCCTCTGCCTTTCTGGTGCTTCTTGTCAGTCCCATTCCTAAGTCTCGATAGAAATCTTGCTCTTTCTCATAGTGTTGAACAGGTGCCACATGGATGGTGTCGTTCTTCGCACTGTAGGAGGCAAGGCTAGGCTTGCCATCGAAGGCAATAGCGGTCTGCCATGCTCCTTTGCGGAGTAGTTGGCCCAGTTCGTTACTTTGCTTGTAACGATTGGAGGCGATGCTATCTAGTTTTAACTCCTCGTAATCCTTCGGGTGCAAGATTGGATAGTTGGTTTGCTCGATGTTATATAACTCTGTTACACCAACTTCTTCTATGATAGGGAAGAAGGTGGCATCTGACTTCACCAGCAAGTTGTTTGCCTGGATATCTTCCTTGCTTATATAAATAGGTAAGGTATAGGCGTTCTTTTCTGCGTCCAAGGCCAGCATGAAAGAATCCATTCCTTGGTATGCCTTCTTGCTTAGGTCGCATGGAACCTGCTTGTCGCTCTTTATCCATGGCATATCGCCATAGGTGAGTTGAAGGGATAGCTTATCAGCCATCAGCTCTCCATAACGCTGATAGGCCGCTCTTTGCTCTACTTCTGGACGATGCCATCGACCATTGTCTTTTTCCTCTACGGAAACATAATATGGCTTGGTCTTGCCCTTTTGTTGAGCGACTTCTTCATAATTGAGAGGGTAGAGACCTTTGGTGTATTCATACAAGACTCTATCTGCTACTTCTTCTGCGGATGTATAGTGAATGTGCAAAAAGTCAGACATGACATTCCAGAACTTTGAAACGGCATTGTTCATTTGAGTGACGGCCTGGGTCTCTGCGGTCTTCTCGTCCATACTCTTGTTGCTAGCAACAATTTCCTTAAGCTTTGACTCCAAACGCTCTGCGCCTCTTCTTCCAGAATAGGTGGCAAGGACTTCCTCGGCAATGTCATCGGTGGCAATAAGCTCGGTGTGGAGGTCTCTTACTTCGTTCCAGAGGTTCGACTTTTTCATCATGCCTACGACATTCTTCCATTCTTTCCAGTTCCTGTCTTGCAGTGCTTCCGCCCACAAGTGGGTGTACTCATGTACTGGTGGCTCAAAGCCCTTTGCCTCAGGATAAAGGTAAATCTTTCCTTGATAGGTGAAGCCCAGTAGCTTGCCGTCAGGAGTGCGTAGTTCTTTATGCTGCCTTCCTCTAGGGGATATGTTTATCTCGTTGGCATTGGCCAAGTCGGTGTATTCTCCTCTGTCCAGGAGGTCGAAGATTCCTTTGCCGATGTTCAAAAGGCGTTGGCGGTCTGGATTGTCATAAACGTATTCCTTTACTTGGGAATGTTTGTTTGCCTTGAACTTTGTTTCGGGAGAATCTTCTACTTTTATAACGATAGAATATCCTTCGGCCGCTCTTCCTCCTTTTTTGATGATGCTGAGTGCGTTAGCTCGATGATCAGAAAGACGGACTGTTGTTTTTTCTCCTTTGTCGTTGGAAAAATTAATATATTCAGAAACTTGAACATCTTTACCGTGAGGGTGTAACCCTATGCCTTTATATAACTCTTTTGTAAAATTGCTGGCGTTAATACCTATATTTGTATTAAAAGATGTTATAAAATGGGCTAAATTCCCAAGAAATAGATACTTAGATGGAAATTTTTTATTATCTTTGCCATCAGAAGGGGCAACGCTCTGTGCGCCATCAGGAGACGTTCCTGATGGGAGGTACCCACGACGGTGGGAGTCGGCTGAGTTTCCAATATTGGATTTGAGAGATTGCTCCTTTCCTAGACGGTGCAGTTCTGCGATTCGCTTGTCGATTCGTGAGATTGCATCGTCTTTTTCTTTTTCCGTCAATCTCTGTGGCGCAACCTGTCTAGAACTCTCTTCCTTCACTTTCTTAGGTGCATAGTTTACATTGCCAAAGAAGGACTTAATGGCTTTTTGGTCAACTTCTTCGGCATTTATGTTCTTTACCTCTTTGAGGTCATTCTGTTTGGAAGCGGCTTCTGCATCCTGTAGTGATTCCTTTGGTGACTCTCTTTTTGCGGCTACAGGTACAGGTTTGACAGGAGTCTGACCTCTTGCCTCGATATTCAGAATTCTGTCAAGTTTTTCTAGCTTGCTCACTTTATTTGTGTCGATGACACCATCATGGTCTTTGTAAGCTTCAACCATATTTTGTAGTTCTTGCTTGAAGTTCATGAATGATGATTGAAGGTCTGCTATGAGTTCAGCTTTGTCTTCTGCAGCTAGTGGCAAGGTTCCTTGGGCGTAGCTTGAATATTCCTCCTCGGCACTATAATATGTACCGTAAAGGCTATCTACTTTGGAACCATGTGGAAGAAGCTCCTTGTTTCCGGACAGAATGTCCTCTTCGTCCTCCATAGATTCCACATAGTCCTTCATCTTGGGGATGCTCAACTCCTTTCGAAGGCGAGATTGCTCATCCAAACCCTCGAAAAGCAAGGCTTGCATTAATTCAACGCTTTCTTTTCCATGCAACGGAATTTCCTTGTGGGTGTTGAGATTGAAAGCTATAACTCTGCCGTCGTTGGTAGCAGTAACGGCATTGACTGTTCCCTCTCTAGCTTCAAGCAAAGGTGTGTTGTTCTCCTTGGCAAAGATTTTGTCTTCACCAAGTTTGTTGCCCAGAACATTCACTAGCGAACGAGTTAAACCATTAACCTTCTCGTTATTTATTGCATGTGCAATGCTGTTGAGCAAACTCTTTGCTTTGTATGCGTTGTCCTCGTTGATGGTAATGCTACTTAAAGCGTTGCTGTGGTTGGTGTAAACGCTAACTTTAATATCCTTTTCACTGGTGAGTGACCATGAAACTGGAATAACTTTTCCATCGAAGAAACCTACAGGGTGGGCTGTGCGTAATTCCATAGGAATACTGCCACCTATTGTTGGGGGATAGGTTTGGCGCAAAAGATTGTGCATTCCTTTGTAAAGCTCCTTGCCGTCTTCGAAGTTGGCAAGTTTCTCTTGAAATTCCTTTTGTCGCTCTTCTTCCATGATGGTATATTTTTCATTCAGCGACTTATGAAAATCAGCGTAGGCAACTTTTTCTTCGTTTGAGGAAAGACTACCATCTTCCCATTTCTTCAGAACAAGACTTGGGGCATCAAAGATCAGTCTTCCTCTGTCATAGGAGTCAATCTTAATGATGCTTTTGTCATTATTGGACACAAAGTATTTGCCTACAAGGCTTTGTGCCTCGTAGTCTTGCGCCATGTTCTCGTATCGTTCTGGAAGTTCATATCCTCGCTCCTTCAGAAGTAATAATCTTCCAATCTGTCTGTCTTTTGTGTCAGGTGTGAGCTTTCCGTCTATCCATGTAGCCATCAATCCATTTTGCCATTTGACGGCGGCAAACTTTGTAGGGGATGATTTATCCTTTCCTTGTTCAAATGCCCATTTGCCAATGGAAACAGCCCATTGGTCAATAAGGGAACCCTCTTTGTTTTGTGAAAGATACTCTAGCTCTTCTGGGCTGTAGAAATGGTTCTTTGGGAATGGCTTCGCTTTTGGGGTGGTATGTTCTTTTGCTCCACCGAATAGCTTCTGCCATCCGCTCAGAAAATTACTAATGATGTTTTGCTTTTCTTCTTTTGACATTATTTCTTGCTTTGTCTTAAACAAACAGAAGGTAGTACCATCTTTCATGATGACACTATCCCTGTTTGTGTTCTTGTTATTTCTTTGGGAATATCATGTGTAGGATGCCAATGGCTCCTACTGCCAAAACTCCAAATATATAGATGAAGTGGAGAAATCTATGACTGTGCTGTTTGCGCTGTTCCATTTGCATCTGTAGTTTTGTTCAAGTCCCAGGCAGCAATGCTCTTTACCTTGCATTCTATCTGAAGTTCTCCTTTGAAGATGCCTAGTTGCAAGTCTCCATGGACTTCCACGTACTTCTCTGCTGCAAAGTAATCCTCATGGATAGGGGAGAAGTTTACAAAGCTTACCCATGTAAACTCTCTGTTCTCTCCCTCTTTGTCAGAGGAGAATGCTGCGAACGACTGAAAGTCCTTGCCTTTCTTGTCTTTCAGCTCCTTGATGCCTTTCTTGCTTACCTTGCCTCGGAACTCCATGCTTCCCTCCAATCGGTCATTGGTAGTGGACTCGTTTACCTCGATGTTGGAGTCGGTGCGAAGGTTCAGGTAGATGTTTCCGTCGTGTTTTCTGATGTACATCACGCCGTTTACCGTTACCTTTCTGCCAGCGGAGTAAGAGGCGGCTGTCTCTTTATTTCCTGGCGCAGACACCGTTACCCATACTTCTTTCGCTGTTCCATCCTTTCCCAGCAAAGGAACAATCATGCCGAAGGAGATGAATTTCTCTCCATCCTTACTCTGCTTCTCTTCTGCGGAACTGCTGATGGTTCCACATGCTGTTACGTTACACTTAATCATATTTTTATTGTTTTATATGTTTATATAAGTATATAATTATTTCTTTATTTATGCGAGGCGTTGGCCTTGTTGCTGCTGTTGCTCTGGGGATTCCGCATCAAATTGCATGGATGCCGTTGCCTGTGCCTTTTCTACATCTTGGCGAGTCATCTTTACTAGATTACTATTTTCCTCGCCTGGCGATTGCTGTTTAAGCTGGCTTTCGGCTTCTTCCTCGGCTTGTATCTCCTCGCTGCTTCTCAACTGCATGGCTACTGTAAGGGCGGCAGAAAACAGATTTCCTATAAGTGAAGAGATTGGGTCTCTTCCAGAAAGGTCTTCTCCGTTGTTGCTCATTAGCAATGACAACCATTTTGTGGGGTCGTTACTGTTGGTGATGGATGCCAGAAGTGCTTGTGTCGGGTCTGACGCTTGTTGCTGATAGGATGGGGCTTCGCCTCCTGCAAACTGCATTTGACTGCGGTAAGCGGCTAACGCATCGTTTCCATTCTTATCCAGGGCTGCCGCTTGATTACTTCTAACCTCCATTTCAGCGAGGTATAACTTAGGGTCAAACTTCTCCCAATTTCCATTGGCATTGAGGTATTTTGTCTCAAAATGTAAGTGTGGCCCTGAAGAGCGGCCTGTGTTGCCTGAGACTCCTATTTGATGCCTTGCATTTACTATGTCGCCTGGTTTTACGCCAATTTGATTGAGATGCATATAGGTGGTCTGGATTTTTGTTCCATCTTGCCTGTCATACTCGATTACTACATAGTTTCCTGCTCCCTTGTCTTGTTTGCCAACGGTAACAACCTTTCCATTGTCTTCGGTTGCATATACAGGATAGTTTTTCCCTTGCGTGGAGAGGTCCAGCCCTCCATGCTTATGCCCTGGTCTCTGTACTCCAAACTCAGAACTGAGTTTTACGACAGATAAATCAATAGGCAAACCCCAATTGCCTTGCAAGGGTGTTAGGGTTATAACAGAGGTCGTTGACGACTGACCTCTAGCATATCCTGTTACCAATCCTTGGCTTTGGGCTTGCTGAATGCCTATTTGATCATATTTTCCTAGCCCATACTTGTTAATCTCGGATATAAGCTTGGAAGCATAGTCTGGATCTGTGGCGTAGCCGCCAGCCTTGATGCCGTTTGCCCAAGAAACATAATCGGTGGGCGAATAGTTCTGGCAGTGGCTGTAGCGGGATTTCATCAAGACCTTGGAGTGGTCTTCGATGCTTTCCATCACATTGTTGTATCTGCGGAACTTCTCGTTTGGACGGTCATCGCTGTAATAGTCGTAGGCTCCAGTCCAACTGCTGCCAACCTTTACACCGAAGAAGTTGTTGCTCCTTCTTGCAGGGGTAGATGTGCCAAAGCCGCTTTCCAAACCCATCTGTGCCAAGGTGATGGAAGCTGGAATGCCATATCTCTTCTGTTGCTCGATGGCTACCTGGGCATACTGGCTGTAAAACGCTTGCTTGTCTAATGCCATTTATGATAGTTTTATGAGGGCGCACCTTTAGATGCACCCTCGTGTATTACATATGTAGGGATGTTCTGTGAGTTTCCGTAACAGTTTCCTGTACCTTGTTCTCAGGGGCAGGCTTTTCCTTAATCTCTACTTTCTCTGATTCGCTAACAGCCTGTTGAGATTGCTCTTCTTCCATGCCTCTTTTCAGCATAGGCTCGAAGATGACGGCGGCCAAAGCCCTCTTGTAGGCTCCCATATCTTCGGCAAGCCACATCTTTTGCCATTGTTGCTTGTTGATAGGAGCTTGTACACGCTGCCCATTGATGGTGGCAAAGATGAGCTTCTGCTTGGCATCCTGTGCGCTCGATGTTATGGAAGGACGCTCTATGAGCTTCATATCCACATCAACCTTCTTAGGGGTGATAAGGTCTAGCTTGGTGTCAGGATGCTTGGTGGCCATCTCGTAATATCTTTGTGCTAGGGCATTGTGGACTATTGCCTGTTTGTCCGTCTTGATTACGTTGTAGAACGTGTTCAAGTGCTCCTTGGCAGGATATACAGAGAAAGAAGGCTCGTTCTCTGGCTTGATGAAGAAGGCATATCTACCGTTGTCATCCTTGATGGCTTGGAAGTTCTTGATGATTACTTCTTTCTTTGGGGCGGCTTGTTTCTCTACATCAAGTGTATGATGGGGAACCAACTCATACTGCTTCAAGTTGTTGAGCGTGACTTCTTTCCCTTGGAAATAGGAGTTTGGCTTATTCAATCCAAGTGAACCACCGGCATTATAGAACCTCACATCGTCAATGCCTTCTTTCTTCAAGGCTATGGTGATTCTGTCCTTTCTCATGCCAGGAACCTCGTTGTTCACTTCCAAGGATGCTCCAGCAGGGAGAATGACATCTGCTTCTTTTCGCAAGATGTCTTTTACCACTACTATTTCCTTGGTCTCTATGTTTGGCAGCTTGGCCAAGTCTTGGGAGATGGAATATTTTGATGGTTTCTCCATCGTCTTTCCTGGAAGCTGTCCACGGATGGATTCATAGTCAACCTTTCGCTTTGCCACAAGGTTGTCAATGGTCTCTACAGCATTGTTCACATCTCTTTCTACTATTCCCAAGAGTTTTGGATTTTCCTTTATCTCTCGTTCCCAATAAGGAATAAGTTTCTCATTCTCCTTTGAGAGTATGGCAGGAAGTCCCTGGCGAGCCATCATAACTCCTGCTGCAAGTTCTCTCACCAGTTGCTCATGCTTGGCATCGTCCTCTGGGAGGAGGTTGTTTCTGCCCGAACGGTCAAGACGGTTCTCTGTACCTGTGGCTGCAACCACGGCTCTGTAGATGTCGTTTGCTTTGTAAAGGGCAGCCATCTTTTCATTTCCAACTTCGCCTTTCATGCCGCTTACGACAATCTTGTCTTCCTTGGAATCGTATTTGGCATCTTGCAAAACCATCACTCGCTCATATTGCATACCGCTTTGCTTGGCCACTTCCTTGGCAGTGGCGTATGCTTTGTTCAGTATTGCTTTTGTGTCGAAGCTTTGGCTGACTGTCTTCTTTGATTCCAACTGGTCGCATATGGCTACTCGTTCTCCTGCTCGGATGAGTTTTGGAAGGTAGGTGTCAAGTGCTTGATGTGGAAATCCTGCAAGATGGAAGTCTTTACTTTCATTCATCTTGGTCAGGGTGATTCCCAACACTTCCGAACCTCGCTTGGCATCCTGCTTGTACATCTCATAGAAATCGCCAATGCGGAACAATAGAAGTGCATCGGGATGCTTGCCCTTCAACTCTTTCCATTGTTTCATAATAGAAGAGTATTTCCCTTTTTGCTCTTTCTCGTTTTGTGAAAGCTGCGCTCCCTTGTTCTTCAGAATTTCCACGTAAGCGTCATGGTTGTTGGCGTTCATGGTGGTTTGCTCCACATTGTAGATGTTCTGCATAACTCGTGTGGCATGTTTGGTATAGAAAGACTTCTCGTCATCAGGAAGTTTGTCAAACTGCTTGCTGGTGATGACTTCGTCCTTATCCATGGCGTTCTGATACCCCCAACTAGTCCAATGGAACTCCATGCCTTTCTCGTTCTGCTTTACAGGCATGTGGTTCTCCTTGGCAGAATTATAATAAGTATAGACATTCGTCTTATACTTGTTGGCATCCGAATTGAGGTTCATCATAATGTTGTTGTAGGCCGTGATAGGGGTGTGGGTGTTGATGAACTCTGCATTACCTTTCTGGGATTTGTTCATCCAAATTCCCTCATTCTGCTTGGCAGCAGATAATGCTCCAACGAGAAGGGCTGCATGGGTAAGGGCTTTGGCTGTCGCCTCGCTGACCTCTTTTGATTCCTCTTTTTTCTCTTGTTGCTCTTTCTTCTCTTCTGCTGCGGCTTGATTTGCCTTGTCCTTTTCCTGCTTGTCTTTCTCGGCTTCTTGCTTATGGTGTTCCTTGTGAACCTCTTCTTTCACAATGGATGAAGCCTTTTTCTCTGCTTCTTCCATAGGAACACCTGTGGATGCTATCTGTTTGGCCTTACCTACGACATCTGTCTGGATATAGCTGTCTTCACGAGGAGTTTTCTTTTCCTCGCTCGCCTTTTTTGCTTGATATTCAGTTGACAACTCTTTGTATATGGCAGACATGTTTTCTGCCTTGCTGAGAGCAAAGTCGTAATCGTGGACATAAGTTTCTATGAAAGAACCATCATTTAACTTTTCTCCTACTATGACTTTGTTGTCGCTAGCGTCATAGTGGTAATCTAGAACCTTCCCATTCGGCATGGTGAATTGAGGTGTCAAGTCTTCTCGAAAGCTCTTGGCTACAGCCTTTGCCTCTGGGGATGGAATCTCTACTAAAGGCTTTACGCCTTTTTCCAAGCCCATCTGCTGGTCAATGAACTTCACTGCATAGCTTGGAGTCTTTGGCATACCGTAACGCTCGATGGCCTCTCGGATGTCATTCTCACTGTACTTTCTCAACAAGTTGTAGGTTCCACCTACTGAATTGTTATATACAACAGCATAGTTCTCATCATCAATGAGAACATCATCACCATAGTCTGGTGTCATGCTGGTCTCTACATGCTCCAAGTCCATGCTGTCACCTTGATCATATTCTTTCGCCAGGGCAAGGATGCCTTCATAGTTCTCGGCATCCTTTAGTTTGTCAAACTCGGCGGTCTCGGATTCCATCTGAAAGTAGTTGTAGGACGAGAAATATTTCTTCTCATCCTTTGGGTCAAGCTGTATGGTCTGACCTTGCTCCTGGTAGTCATTTCGAGAAAGAACCTTGTTCATATTTTCTTTTTCCATGAGAAATTCTTTTCCAAATTTTTCCTCGATGTTGTTATGGTAGGAGGTTACCACCTCCTCGGCTTGTTTGATTCGATGAACAATTTGGCGTTTTGCGTCATTGTCCACAACATCGGGATATAATGCGTTGATGTTTGAATACGCTGCCTCTATGTTGTAGAGGCTTCTGCCTTCCTTGTGGCTATAGCGGAGGTTAGGCAAGAAGTCTGCTCCTGCTTCTATGATTTCCTTGTTGGATGCCTGGTTTATCCAAGCTCCTACATTGGGATTCCCCTTGTAATAGTCTCGTAGCTCGGGAAGAGTCTTCACAGACAAAACTGTATGCTCACTGTTGGGAGTGGAAGTTATAGTTTCCATCAATGAAGTGAAGTAGTCCTTTCCTTGTGAAAGGATTTCAGTCTTTGTCTCTTTTTCCTGGAATTGCTTCATGTTTGAAAGCTCTTCCCACACATAGCCTAAGTTCTGGTTTATGCCCTGGCTGTGGTTATAGTTAGTGCAGTGAACTTTTTCCTCACCTTCTGATGTTTTATATGCAACTTCAAGAGTGTCTTTCTCTTTGTTGTAGTCAACGGTGAGAATGTCGCCAGAGGGCATTGTAATCTTGTTGTTGACGGAAGGCCATACCTTGGCTATGACCTCTTTCTTAGCATCTTCCTCCTTCAGGTCTTGAAGTTGTTGCTCATTCTTGTTTTTTTCTTCCACACCATCAAGAGAACCATCCAACAGGGCCTTTTCTCCTAATTTTCGGCGTTGCTCGTCGATGTGTTCCAAAACCATCTTGGATGATTTGTTCACATCTGACATCACCGACTTCAAGAACTTCGGGTCTTTCTTCAACGAACCTATCCAATTTTGGAGATAAGCTATGTTGTTCTCTCGTATTCTGCTATCAAAACCCATGGCATTGCCTATGAGGGCTGATGTAAGCTCCGCAACAAGTTCTTCCTTGGCGTATTGGTCTGAGCCAAATTGGTCTATCTTTACGATGCCATCACGACCAAGGCGTGACTCGTGACCTGTGGAGTGAGCCATCTCATGAATGGTGGTGCCGTAAAACTCCATTCCGTCCTTGAAAACATCCTCTGGGGTATTGCTGATATTGAACTGCTTTTTGGAAGGAACTACTATCTGGTCTCTTTTGGGACTATAGAAAGCGGATTCATTGAACTTCTCGTATTCTATAGGACACACCCAAGACTGTTCTTTCAGGAGGTTGTCGAAGGCCTCGTTCTTGTACATTCCTACCTCGTCCTTGATAGGCTCTGACTTGAAACGCTTCAAGATGGCATCGTATTTTTCTTTGTTGACCTCTTCCAGGTTGGTTTGGTCTATGTTCCATTCGTTATATACCTTCAGATAAGGGCGAACGGTGCATTCGGCTTGCTCCTCCTTTGTCATGTTACGATAGTCGCTTTCAGACAGTTTCTTGCCGTCCTTGTCCTTGATTCGCAAGTCCCACTTGAAGATAGGAATACTGTGCTCGCCTTTCTTGATCATGCCTCCTGCATCCCTTATCTGTTTGATGGTAAGGTAAACTGGCATTCTGTAATGCTCCATCGTGGTGTGGATTTGGCATAGGAAAGCATTGCTGCCTGTATAAGGGCGACCCACGAGATTCTGAGGCAAGCCGAACTGGGCTGTGCGCCCATCCGTCCAACCTTTCTTCCATTTGCTTTCCTTCATTTGCTCCATTCTTGCGATGAGCATGTCGGAAAACTTCTGAAGGGCGTTGTCTATTCGGTCAACTTTCCCTTCCTGCTGCTCCGAGGCTTGTTGAGATGATTCTTTTTTTGCCATTGTATTTTTTTATTTATTGGGTTGTTTTTTATTTCCAATGGCAAAGTAACTGATTAAATACAAGATAGGTGGTATAAAAACGATATACCTTTTTATTTAACATATTCTTTTTCTAAGGACTATCGTGTAAATGATTATAAATGAGGCTGCTCGCCCCCTTTAACCCCTCGGTGTTAATGCAAGGGTATAGATTATTGAGGTAGATGTAAAACAAAAGCGATACTCCGACTTGGAAATACCGCTCTAACTTAATGACAAACTAAAACCTCCCGATTCTCTCGAACCAGGAGGTATTTCTAAAATTACTATAACTGGCACTTAACACCTATTTAATACCCATTGATTGGGTTGTTGTTTCTTCTTGGCTCATATGCTGCTCATAATTCTGCGATGCCAATGCATGGTTCTCGTCATATTTGCGAAGAACGGCATTTGCCAAAGTGTTGAGGGGAATAGCACCCTTGTTATAGGCATCTGCTGCATCCGTAGATATGTTGATTACACTTGGCACGCCATCGATGGTGGCTATCATGCTACTACCCTTCATCGCTGGATTCACTATTCTTGAATTCAAAGGCTCGTCAGGATAAACCTTGTAGGTCTTTGCTACATTGTTACTTTTTGCTAAACCATCGCTGATGGCAGCATGACCAGCTTTATTCAAGATGTTTGCACCTCCAAATCCAATAAGCAGCAGCTTCAGGAGAGGACTCTTTACGAACATTCCTCCCACTATGGCAGCCAATGGCATCAGGTTGTCCTGAAGCTTTAGGTTTGGAGTCTTTCCTGTGAACATTCCTATAATCATATCAGGAAGCATGGCCAATACATAGCCTAGATTCTTGCCGATGTCCCCAAATCCATTAAGGCCTAAGCTCTCAAAGGCATTGCCCCAACCATCTATATTTGGCTTTTGCGCAGTATTCTGTGTTGTACCGTTTGCTTCTGTTCCCATTACGCCGTTTTGCGCATAAGGCCCCGAAGCGTAAGGGGATGCCGTTGGGGTTGCCTGGGGAGAGGAAGTTGGATGCTTACGAATTGATGACTTGCCAGGATTGTTTATCTGGTCATTGAGCGCAGACATGTTTTTGTCCAATGTCCCCTTTTGGGCATGAGCTGCATTCTTGGAGGATCGTTGCTCTACGGCAACTGCTGCCCTTGCATAGTCATAGGCTCGTTGACTCACTTCCTTCAAGGTCATCTTCTTGCCTCCAAACATCCTTACTTGTTTTTGCTCTCTACACATTTCCATGGCACAGGCGTAGAAAGAGGATGCCAACGCCCTGTTTTGCTTGCTGCTGTTGCTCAACATCCAAGCTGGAACTTTGCTGTTTCCGTTGAATGGCACACACTGTTTGGAGAGATTGTTCTTGATGGTGGAGAGAAGCTTTTGGGAATTACCCTTGTGTTCCGCCAATAGGGCGTTGCTTTCTTTCTTTATGGTTAAAGATGTGTTTGGGGGTGGCAACTTTATCTTTTTTGCAAGTCCACTATTGATGTTCATCATCAATTCCGTGCCATTCTTTTTGTATCTCTTTGCTCCGGCCTGTATTTTTGCAGAAGCATTCTCGTCACCAAAGATGGTACGGTTATCCTTCTTCTCTTCATCCTCAGTTCCCCATAGCTTGCCATAAATATGGAGACCTCCTTGGCAAATCTTGTCGGTTAACCACCAACCTGCAGCTTTTTGACTTACCTTTACCACACCCTTGGCTACGGAAGAAGTTGCCTTTCCTACACCTCCTGGGGTGAGTGCTGCATCTATTCCGTAACCAGCAATCGTTCCTGCTGTTTTTGAAACAACGGATGGATTGTAATATTTTTCCGCTTGTTCATCAACCTTTTGCCCAATGGCTCCTTTCTTTAGGCTACCAAAGTCGCCCATGCCAAGAATGCTCTCCGAAAAGGCTTTCTTGGCTATGTAAGTTGCGGTGTTGGCAGGAACCTGCTCCCTAGCTAATTGTTCCACCATCAATTTTTGAAGGCGATTGGCGCAGTAGTTGTTGGCGTAGTTTTCCAACGCCTTGGAGTCTCTACCGCCATTTTTCGCAACAAGGCTTTCATAGAAAGATGTAACGAAAACGCTGTAGTCTTTCACTATCTTGGGGTCTTTGAACCAACGTTCAGAAGTCCTTGCAGCCAACTCGTCGAGCGACTTCTTGGTAAGTTGCTCTGCATCGTTCAACTTGGTGAACGAATTTGAAGCGGCACCAAAGTTAGGCAGTCTCTGAAGAGATTCATTAAGTTTTATGGCAGCGTTCTTCTGCTCTTGAAGGATTTTCTTTCGCTCCTGAAGAAGAGTGGCTGCCATATACTTGCTATAGTATTGCTGAAGACAATAGTCTATTTGGGATAAATCCTGTAAATTATTACCTTTTGCCATATTGTTTGTTGTTTACATTCCAAGAAGTTGACTGCGTGCCTGACTGATGGCCTTATGATATACCGTCATTTGCTTAGGGTAGAAACGTGACAGCCATTCATCCATGGACATCTCGTCATTGAAGAACTTCATGGCGAGTTGTCTGGTTATCTCGATGGCATTCTCGCCTTTTTCCCTTCCGTTAAACCAAGCTTTTGTCCAACAACGGATTCCTTGGTTGTCATAGTAAACGGAGGCGGTGCGTTCAATATCGTAGCTTTGTATGTCTATCTCAAGGTCTTTCAAAGGATCGGCGGTCAATCCGTCTTCTGAAGCTTGTGAAAGAAGTTTTTTTTTTCATTTTCGTCCCATGTCTCAGGATATATGTTGTGGTTCAGTGCCAGATAGCTGAGAAAATCATGGATAAGGATATCCTGAATTTTCTCGGCTAGGGGAACACTTCTTTCTGATAATCCGAGAGGGTTGGCTACGGATGGTATGCTCTCAAAGAAATAATTCTTGGAGGCTGCCTGGGCAAAGATGTTGCGTAGGGATGCTTCTGCCCTTGGAGGAGGATTGTAAGCCCTGTTCCTTAAGTCGTTCATGTAGCTTGGAAGCCATCTGAGCATGAGCATCAAGATGGAAACATAGTCCTTGTCGAAACTGTTTTTTATGTTTTTTGTTCCCAAGGATTCTTCAGTAGGCTGTTTTTGGATTCCCATGGCGGCGAGTTGCTGGATGTTTGCCCATATCATGGAAAGAAAAACCATCGGGTCAATGTCTTGTCCATTGAATCGTATGCCGACATGAAGGAAATCGCCACTTTTGGCAATTTTATCACCTGCGGAAACGCTTTCACCATATCCTGTATATGCTTCTGCTAGATGCCCATAAGTAACTTCGTACTTCCCATATTTGGCTACGATGTAATTATCATGAAGCGCATCGTTTCCTGCGCCAACAATCATACCAGAGGCTACTGCGTACAAATCTCTGTTCTTAATGGCGAAGTCAACACCTAGATGGTTAAATTCCTCGCCTGTCATGGGGTGACGCTGTTTGCCATATCCTAGTGTGGTTGGAAGCTCTTCTTTCTCCTCCAAGGCGAATGGCATCATGTAACCACTTCCGGATTCGAGGAGCATATCTTTAAAATTTTCTTTCATCTTATCTGTGATTTTTAATAGGAGATTGCTCTCCTGTATCTAATTATAGTCTTCTCATGCGAACAACAGTGTTCTCTTCTTCAACAGGCATCTCTGCTGTCTGAAGAGGTATTTGCTCGGTAACGTTCGCACGTGATTGCTGTTGTTGCTGATTTTGGTGTTGAGAAGCTGCCTGTTTTCCGTTTATGTTGTGTAAGGTCATTCCTCCCAGCAATAAACTGGCGGCTTTTCCCATCCAACCAAATCTACCGAACATCATATAGGCAGAAAGCAACAAACTGGCAATGTTCATCTTGCTCACGTTTCCACCGGACACTTGGCTTACTGCATTGTTCATGCCGTTCATCAAGGCATTCATTGAACCACCGCCTTGTTGATTGGTCATCTGCATCTGTGCCATGGATGGATAGGATTGCGCTGTTGGATCGTAATAGCCACCGTTGCCATTGGAAACCATACCGTTGCCTGAAAAGAAATTTCCAGCAAACTGCTTTCCGTCTTGGTACAGGCCGATTGCTTCATTGCCTATTCCTGCCACACCGTTTTTAAGATTATGGTAGAACTCCTGCCCCTCGTCGATGGTGGCTCCTCCTGCTCTTTTGATTGAATCATAGGAACCTTCGCCAAAAAGAACGTTGACTGCTTTCTCCGAGATTGACTTTTCGTTTCCGTAAGCATCCTTTTGGTCGCCGAATGCTAATCTTGATGCTGTGTCAACAAGTCCTTTTTCCTTGGAGTCATCCCCCAGTAACTTTTCTTTCGCAAATGTTAATGCACCTTTGTTGTAACCGAAATAGGGGAGGGACACAGCACCTGCTACAAGGGAGGCCTTAGGATGCTTGGCGACGAACTCTGCTGTTCCTTTTACTGCGTGCGCTCCTGTTTTTACCGCACTCTTCACATAAGGGGCTGCTACCTTTGCTCCTGTAAGAATATGTGGGGCAGCGGTCTTGGCTCCTTTTAAGGCTGTTTCCAACAATGTTTTCCAATTTGCCATAATTTTGTGTTTGAAGATTAATATTCTGGATAATTCATCTCGATGATGGCTCTTACCTTGTGGCTCTCTGTCTTTGGCGTTGGCATGATGCCACCATTCACTGCGCTGCATAGCCAGGCTTGTGTGCCTGGGTTCTCCTGTACTTCCGTAGAAGTCCAATACCAACAGTCTGCATCCAAGCTGATAGGTTGTCCTCCGCATCTCTTTATGATGGGATTGATGGTCTTGGCTGCACTTTGCAGCAGTCGTTGCTCTGCCACACTTGGGATGTGGTCGCTTTGTCCATACTTGTGGAAGCTCATCATCCTCATGGCTATCGGTGAGCCATGGCCTGATTCTTTGTCGTAGCTTTGATACATGGCAACGGTGTTGGCGAAGCCATCGAACTTGGTGATGTCACCGCTCGTTCCGTTCTCCATTCCTATGGAGTCACAGAACATGCCGCTTGTTTCCTCCAGGTTTACCGCCAACACAGGATGATCTTTCGTCTTTTCGGCAAAGACTACTCCCACGGCTTTGCGCTTGCTTTGGTTGAAATAGGTTGCCGTGTCCATGCAGGTATGGTCATCGCAAAGGACATATCCTATATGCAAGTCCGGGTCGTATGGCTCATGATTGTCGCAGGAGGTCATGAAGGATGCCATCATAAGCATCCCCATGACAAAAGTTGTTATCTTTGTTTTCATTTTACACCTTATTATATTATAGGGGAACTTTCACGCCAAAGGATGCTCCTGTTCTGAACGTGTCCTTTCCTCTGATTACTACATCTTCCTTCACCTGGAAGAACAGGCTCCAACCGTTGTAGAGGTTATAGGTATGCTCGTAACCTACATGTCCTGCGGTTATCACTTTGTCCAGGTCGCTGCCACAGCTAACACCTATTCTTACACTTCCGTGGTGGTTTCTGCCTCTTGTAACACATGGCTTGTAGGCTGCACCCACAGTCCATGTGTTATAGTTGTGCCAGAAGGAGTCGCTTGTGACATGTCCTGCCTCCTCGTCTTTCTTGTATTTCAAGTAGGCTGTGGCGAAATATTCCCAGGCGTTGTGATACTCGGTTTCGTGCTCGTAGGCGAGGGTGGCCTCTACTCCTTGCGGATAGCTGCCGCCAACGCCTACCATGATATGGTTGCCGTGACTCTGGGCGAATGCGCTTGCTGTCAGTAGTATGGCGAATATCGTTGAAAGTATTCTTCTCATATCTGTCTTTTTATTGTTCACGTAAAAGAAGGGTGTCGAAGGCATCGGCAGCCAATACATCCTCATAATCGAGGTTCATAGAGATTGTTCTTCCGGAAATCTGCTTTTCGCTGAGTTCGATGGATAGTACCTTGTCGTTTGGAAAAGTCATCTTCTTCAGGACAATGATGTTTCTGTAGCCTTTCTTGAATCTTACGGAACGATCCAATACCAGGGCTGGCTTCAGCTCGATGGTCTGCACATTGGTGGCTTTCTGCTGCTTCTTGTCCTGCAGCTTTACCCTAAGCTCGTCGATATCAAACGGAAGGTTGGTCTTGTTGTCCACGGAGAAGTCTATGAAGAAGTATTCTCCTACCACATAGATGTTGTTCAAGCGCATGGTCATCTTGTTCTGGGTGGTGAACGTGCTTCTGTATCGGGCAGGGGAGTTCCACACCTTCATGGCGTAACTCACCATGTCCACCGTTGACATGCTAACGTCCGGGTTATGGAAGGCGTTGCGCTCCACAAGTTCCACTTCCTTGTCTGTCACCGCCTCTTCCAACTTGCTTGTGTATATCAAGGCATATTGCACTCGATAGCGTTCTGTGATGATGGTAACAACTCCCATCACCTCGCCGTCCTTGTGGTTGCCAGTCTTTGGCTTCAAGCGGATGACATTTTCCAATGGCTTGTCGCCAGCGATGCTGTCTGTGGATATATCTACCAAGCGAATGGGCTCTGATGCCGTGATGATGGATGAAACATTCTCGTTGATAGTGAGCTGCTCCATGTCGTTATATCCTTTCTGAGCGAATGCTCCAAGTGTGGCTCCTAAGCACACCGCAAGGAGTGATAGGAACTTCTTTCTTATTTCTTTCATTTCTATCTGATTAATAATTGTTTCTATTTCTGTTGCTTCTTTCCTTCTGACTGCCGTCAACAAGGTAAACTCGTGTGCCGTACTTCAGGCGGACACGGTTCTTCTTGGCTGCTCTTCCCAAGGCGTTCATCACTCGTTGTGAGGCATTTTGCGCTGCTTGGGTCGCCCATCCCTTGATGCCGCTGCTGCTGGTCGTGGTGTTGTCCATGATGTTGCCGCCTTGCATGGCACTGCTTGCGACTTCCTTGGTGGTTTCCCTGAAACTGCTCAGAGGTACATACAGGCCTTGCATGCCGTCCGTGTCATAGATGGATAGGCTTACCTTGATGATGTCATCGTCATAGAAGATGCTTTCTACCTTTCCTTGGACTCTTTGCTTGCCGAAGCCACTCATGGTGGCATATAGGTAGGTGCCTTTCTTGATGGTCTCGTCGCCTATCTCTATGTCATCCAACAGGCGGAGACGGACCCTGCTGCCGTCAACGGCCTTTACGTTCTCGTCGATGATGGCCATGATGAGCTTGTCTTTTTCCTTGTCCTTGCCTACGGTGTTGAAGTAGTCGGAGACTTCCTTGGTCTTCTTTGTCACCTTTTCTGGTTGCTCTCCATCTTGCTGTACGCCTCCTTGGTACTGATGGTTGCCGTTAGCGGTATTTGGAGCGTTGTAAGAATTGTCGGTGTCATTGTTCATGGCTCCAGGAATACCGCTGTTCGTGGTGTTTCCTGTTGTGGTTGAAGAGGAAAGGGAAGAGGACGAGTTTTCTTCATAGTCTGCCAGATAGTTGTCGCCACCTCCCAGGTTGCGGTTCATTTCTTCCCAGTTGCGTTGGCGACGGCGGCGTTGCGCCTTGGCTATCTCGGAGCTGCTTATCGGGTCAACAAAGTCGTCATTGTTGGATTGGCTGCGATTTTGTCTCACTCGCTCTTGCATCTCTTGGAGCTTGCGCTTCTCCTCGGCTTGCTGTTGCTTGACCTTCTTGGCTTCCTCTTCGTTATACTTTGACTCGTAATCCTGTTTCTTGTTTACGGAGTCGTTGTCGTTCTCTACGTTTTGGACTCCCGAAAGGTCGGAAATCTTTCCGTATTCCCTTTGGGTGTTGTCCATTTTGTCGCCTAGGACGCTGTCGGTGTAGGCTTCCGGTAACTCGCTCGACAAATAGTCGGTGGTCTTCAGCTTGCTGTTGCCTGGCCCTGATGTTTCGACGTTGAATGTGTCTATCAAGAAGTAGCCTGTGAACAACAGCGGTATGTATATGATGGCTGGTATCATATACTTGGGCTGCTTGAAGTTGATTTTCTTTATATCCATCTTTATTGTGCTGTGTGTGAATTACGTTGCTCCTGAAGGGCTTTCTCTACTCGCTCCACTGCCGTGTGGCGTTTTTGCTCCTTGCTCGCATTGTAATATCTTATCATGTTGATGACATTCCAGGCGAACAGGGAGATTACCAAGCCGAACACGATGCCCAGAAAGGCCTTTCTGTGGTCGTTTGCCCATTCTTGGATTTTCAAAAACAGAATGTTGAGCTTGGTCTTCTCAGCGAACTTTTGCCCTGCTCTCACCTCTCGCTCGTATTGCTCTCGATACTGGGGATCGTTCTTGTCGGGCATCTTCTCGCCCATGAGTACTTTCTTTATGTCCATTGTTGCTTGATTTAATAGTCTGACTTCTTGGTTTCCTCCAAGTCTTGGTTCTTCAGTGTTCGCCAGTTGGTGATGAGGATTCCGTGAGGGTTGTTCTCTGTTCTCGGCACTCTTCTGAGCTTGCCGGCGGTTACCAGCTGACGCATCAGAATGCTTGTCCTTCGCTCGATGCGCTGTCTGCCGTAGTAGGTGAAGGTGAGGGAATCGGTGTTGAGCTTGATGCTGTCGCAATAGATACTGCAGATGGTGCTCGTACCTATTATATTATTATAGAAGCCTTTTTCCTTCAGGGCATTGTACTGGGCTAGTCCTGTCTCGTCCACCAGATACATGGCTTTCTTCATGGTGTATTGGATATACTTGTCATCAGGTGCCAACGTGAAGAAGAACTGATGGAACATCTCGATGTCGCTCTTGGCTTCCACATCGAAGGTTTCTTCTTGGGTGGTCTGCTTTACCAAAATAGGAACGGTTCCGTCCAATACGTAAACTTTCTTGTGGGCTTCGTCCACCATGCCCTTGGCGATGATGATGCTGCCTAGGCTCACAATGACGCAGCCTACCAGAAATAGGCTGCTCACAATCATTACGAGCTTGATTTTATTCTCTACATTCTTTAATACTGCCATATTGTTGTTTTTTTATCTATTCTTTATATTTTCATCACTGAAGCCGCACTTGCCTTCACTGAGGATGCTACTCCCTCGCCGAAGTTTCGGGTGGAGAATGCTGTGTCGCCCTCTGGTATCATCCACGCTGCCAAGTCTGGAACTAGGTTCAAGCACTTCAAGGCTACTACGGATGCTGCCAATAGGTAGCCGCAGGTCATGAAGGCGTTCTGGATGTAGGCAGCCATGGCTCCCTCGCCTTGGGTGATAGCAGTAAGGTTCTCTACTTGAACACTTAGTACGATGTCGAAAAGTAACAATACATAGAAACCAACGAAGTATAACATCGCTCCGTAGAAGTGTACCGTGAGATACCTCGTTATCCACTTAGCCCAGGCTCCTTCCCATTTCGGAAGGACGCTGAAAGCCCATTGAATCGGTCCGAATATCGTGAGCATTCCTAATAATATCTGCTGACAGAAGATCGTGCTCCACCAACCGATGCGGTAGATGACCAAGGCAAAGAACATGACAACTTTGTCCAGACCTATCATTAAACCAGCAAAGGTGGATTTGCCATTTGCTTCAACCGCATCTTGTAATCCTTTTGATGTTGATTGTGTGCCAGAGGCTTCTGATACTGTTGAAAGTGCTTTCTCTTCCTTTACACCAATATATCCTGCTTTAACTTTTTTGTTGATTTTACCTGCTAAGGAATCTCTAGCTTGAATAAGAGGCATAAGTTCATTGTATTTGTCGCTTACTTGCGTAGCTTCGGCTTCATATAAGTCATGTGTATAGCTGCCTATGCAGTTTGGAATGTAAGCCAAAGCATCAAGGATGCAAGCGTTGCTGGCACCTTTGAATCCACTCATGCTTGGTGGGTACCAAAAGCACATCACGATGGCAATGCCTAACACCTTCATTATCTTGAAGACATCTATAGGTTCATTCTTCACCATCATCTTGTAGGCCATGCCTCCAGCCACGATGATAGAGAACAATGCTCCCAAAGCCATGCTCATCTGCAAAATCCACCAAAAAGGACCTTGCGAACCGATAAAATCGCTGTTGCATAAAAACTCGTTTGTTTGAAAAACGACATTATCAATGTCTTCCTCAAACAAATCAACACCTATGGTTTGCGAAAGATCGCTAACCATGTCTTTTATTCCATCCATCGTATCATTACTGGATGAAGCATCTAAGAATAATGTACTAAATGCCATTTTTATATCAATTTTAAAATTTTCGCACAAAAGTAATGGAAAAACATGAAAATGGCTGCATAAACACGATATACCTTTTTATTTAACATATTCTTTTTCTAAGGTGTATCGTGTAAACTGTTATAAATGAGGCCGCTCGCCCCCTTTAACCCCTCGGTGTTAATGCAAGGGTATAGATTATTGAGGTGAATATACAACAAAGCCCCTTGCTAACGCAAGAGGCTTATGATTATTTGAATAAAGAATCAAGATTTTTATCCTTTTCAGTTTTGTTGAGTAGTTCTGATTTTGCAGTTTCCAAATTAAGAGCATCGATTAAACTCTGTATTTGTTGTTCGCTGTTGAAATTAAAACAAACTTGCGACACAGAAAAAGTTTCTTTGATAGGATAGGATGTAAGCATTCCTTCGTTGTAACCTTTGGTTCTTATAAAAGGAATTCCATTCCACCCCATAAAAACATTACACTCTCCTTTTTCATCTACATTAAACATGGCATGTACTTCATGTATAGCTGCGATTTTCATGTCTTGATAGTATTCAAAACCGTTTTTAGTAGCTTGAAGAAATAATGCAGGATTGTTTTTGTAATAACCGATTTCCTTGGAATATTTCTTCACACCATTTTCCTTTGCTATAGATGACCACTCTATATATTTTTCTTTTATAAATTTTAATTCATTAATAAAGTCAGTCAAACAATTAGGTCTATTTTTTGTTTCTAATCCAGCCTTAATTTTTACTCCTTTATCGAAGCAGGAAAGAGTTAGATTAAGTCCAGAAAAACTGCCATCATTTATAAATAAAGTAGTGAGGCACGTATCTGGATGGTTGTTGTATCCTTTCATATAAAATTTACGTGTTACCGTCCCAGTCTGTGCCATCACATTTAGCATTCCTATCAAACTAAGGAATACTACTGCTATTGTTTTCTTTGCTATGCTATAATTGTTGTAATTTTTGTTGCTCATATCATTTACTCTTTGGTTTGACATTATTGCCGTTTTACCTATTTTTGGCTATAAAGATACAGCTTTTTCTTGAATTGAGCAACATTATTAACTAAAAGTTTAGTTTTCACATATATTTTATTGTACTTTTGAGTAAAACGACTGATTTATATCCTTATTTTTCTGTTTCTTTATTGTATTATTGCCTTATTTCTTTGTTGCTATATTTCTTTATTTTCTTATATAATTATATTCTTATATTTTTATAATGGTTATATAATTATGCGAATATAGGTGTATTTGTTTGCTTATTTGGAGAAACCATCCACGGCCATGGCGTTCTGCCATCTTCGCATGGCATTGTTTGCTATCACCGTATTGCTTGATTGCCTGTCTATTTTCGTTGCTTTCTGCTGGGCTTGTTTGACAGTCTTTAGACTTTTCCAATATCTTAGTTGCCCTGTGAGGGAGAGGTTGCGCTTCACTATGTCTTGGTAGATGGCCAAATATTCCTTCTTTCGACTGCCTAGGTCTAGATAGGACTTTCTGATGAGCTTGATGGCACAGTCGAGACAATTGTAGATGTCTTTCCAGTTCTTATAGTCATCGCTGCTGCCTCCATAGCTTACTATCTTGTTGATGTTGCTTTCGAAGGTGTTCATCTTGCTCTCTATCTTTCCCTTTTCCATCATCCAGGCGACATCGCCCGCACCTGGCATTCTTGTGGCGATGTTGGTGGCTTCTACCTTCTCTCTCTTTACCAAGTCGGAATCCACTTTCTCTGCCAAAGGGACTTCCTTGTTGGTCAATACTTGATTTTCCAAGCGAAAACTCAACTTGTTGGTGGCTGCTGCTGTTTTTTGGTAACTCTTGTGCATAAGTTGATAGTATTCTCTTGGTTTAAGACTACCAGCACCAGTTTCCATTACTGTAAACTGATTCATGATGTCATCTTCATGAATATAGGTAACCTCGGCTCCTTGCGCTCTTGATGTCGTGGAGATGAATAACATTGCCACTAATGAAAATAAAATTCTTATATGTTTCATTGATTATTGCTTAATATAATTATATTTTTATATACTTATATGTCTGTTTCTTTATTGTTTTATATAAGCCTATACTTATATATGCCTTTTATCCATTGGAACTAAATGTCTTCTCTTGACCTGCCGCCGAGAATGCCCCCTCCTCCCAAAGCCTTATGTTTCTCGGTGGAAGGGCTTTGAAGGTTGTTGTAGGCAATGTACTGCGATTTCTTCCATGTGTCATATGCCTCCAATGCCATCTCCCTGATGGTCTTGGCTCTGAATATCTCTTTCTTCCAGAACCCCAGACGAATGGTCATATAGCTCCAAAGGGTTAGGTAGGCGTTTCTGACTGATGCGTCTATGGCATCCATGTTCTCATTGATACATTGCAAGCAGAGCATCATGGATTCTGTCTTGCACTCTGCCGTTCCTGTGAGGTAGGCTGACAAATCTATATAGGATTTATAGATGCTGGAAGCGGAACTTTTTATATCCTCTATGGTTTGCTTGCTTGTTGTATAGATGATGGTGTCCGATGACCATACCTTGCCCTTCAAGAGTATCTTTTCCTCATACTCGTTCAGAAGCTGTAGGTAGCTCTTGATGTTGCTACTGCAGCTTTGATAGGTTCTTACTCCATGAAAAGCCGTGGCTGTTCCATTAAGAATGAGGTCGATGATGTCAAAGCAGCGTTTGTATTTGTCAAGTCTCTTGCTGGATTCCTGATATTCCTCGATGCTTTTCTGCGAGCCTTCATGTACCTGTTCTACTCCTAGCTCAGCTATCATTCTTATATCCAAGGCTGTTCTTACAGTCTTGTGGTTGGAAATCATCGCTTCCATGGATGGCATGTCGTTGATGCCAAACTGGGCGTGGCTTTTTGTTGGAAGCCATGCCAGTAATGCCACTATTATATAATAGTACCTATGGTTCTTTTTTCTCATACCGTTCGTTTTTAATTGTTACTTTTTATTTTTTCAATGAGCATATCTGGGGATAGTATGTCTAACTTGGAAAAGGCAAACCACTTTTTACCTAAGTCTTTGATGGAGGCTCCAATGTGATATACATCATCGTCTATACAAAGGAAGCGGTCATGCGACAAACGGAATGTCTCAACATCAATCGGTGCATATTGAGCATTATGGCGGTCTATGTCGAGTTGGAACTGACGGCTTATCAGCTGAGTGTAGATGATTGCAGACACGTTATTATCTCTTTTATCGAGCAATGTCAGTACAGTCTCGTCAACATAGTTGTCGATAAGGACAATACGTTTCTTCGCACTCTTAATCAAGTCGGACACGAAAGTATAGGCATCATAAACTTGCCCATTGTAGAACACACCTTGCTTCGGTTTTGCGTTACCCTCATCCAATCTACGGAACACTTCTTCTATACGCTTGTCGGATTCTTGCAAGTGTTTGTCTGTATCTTGTTGATGCTGTAAAATTTCCAACTGGTGATATTCTATTGTTTCCAAGCGGCTGAACACAGAAGCATTATTCACCATGAAGTGACGCATGGAAACAAAGGCTCGCATGATTTGTATATTGACCTCAATGGCTGTTTTTGAACGGAGAACACTACTAAGCATTGCCACACCTTGTTCAGTGAAAGCATACGGCATATATTTGAGATGTTGACCTTGTTTTTCGTTTAAGGTCACAATTTGTGACCTTAAACATTCTTCCTTTGTCAATTGAAACCGAAAATCATCAGGAAAGCGTTCAACATTGCGTTTAACAGCCTGATTGAGAACTTTAGCTTCTACCCCATATAGCATTGCTAAATCTTTATCAAGCATAACTTGTTGTCCTCTAATAACTTTTATTAGAGACTCTATGTTATCCACGACAACCAACTGATCACGATTTGTGACCAGTTCGCTGTTCTCTATCTTTTCTGTTGTATCTACCATATTTATATTCATTTTCAAAATCACAAATTGTGACCTTAAACGTTTTTGTCAGACTTTTGTGTGGATGGGGTATTCTCTTTCTTGTCCTCTACTCCTGCCTGTTTCTTCATTGCCGCCATACTTGCATCTTCCCATCTTGTAAGTGCATACTCGGCGATGGCTCCTCTGGATGCCCTGCTCACTACATCGAATATCTTGTGCTTCAGGAAGTCGAGGATGGTTTCTCTGTCTTGCATCACTTTCTCCAAGATGACAAGCTGTGAGTAGATGGAAGTGAGCTGGTAGTCAACTTCTCTTGCTACATCCAGGCGGTCGCTAGCCCATAGCAGATGGATGCCGTCTTCGTCTTCGTCATCATCAGCTTTTGAAGCATAGTTGTACTTGATGTTGATGCTGCAGTTGGGCATGTCTTCCATCAATTCCTTCAGCTTGGCATTCACCTCGTCGGCTCTTTCTTTCTCGCTCTTGTTCATGTCTAGCTTGATGACTGCCACGACATTGTCGCTGGAATACTCGCTTGTGAGCTTGAAATCCACGGACAATATGGCTCGATGGATTCTGATTCCAAGGAAATACTTTGGCTTCTGTTGCAAGGTGAGGGTGGCTGTATAGGTCACCGTTGACTTCACCGACGGACAATAACCATGTCTTACAAAGATATATTGGCTGCTGCCTTCCACCCAGTTGCCATCGTCTGTCCATTGTAGCTGGTACATGCCTTCCAATTCCTTCATGTTGGATGGTATTCTGTAGGGACCGTCCAAGTTGTCGGCAAGGTCTTCGTAATACTCGTTTACATTGTTGTTCAACTCGTTGAGGAATTTCTGTGTATTGTTGAGCTGTTGCTTCAAGCTTGCCGTCTCATTGGTGATGGAATCATATTGGCTGCGCAAGCTCTTCACCTTGTCCTGGTTGCCCAACGACTGGGCTTGCTGAATTTGCTTTATTAGCTCTTGCTGCTTCTTGTCGTTGCTGGAAATCTGTTGCTTCAAGGTGGAAATCTGTGCCTCATACTCCTTTTGCTTGGTGAGAAGGTCATCCACATTGTTATTTTCTGAGTCCGGGGTGCTGCGCATGGCAAACTCCTTTGACTTCTCATTGAGGGAACTGCCTTGCTTGCCATTCTCCTTCCAGTTGAAGCTGCCTTCTCCTAGGGATGCTCCTCCGTCACAGGTGGCTGTGAAACTTACGGAGTTGCAGCCTTCCATCTTCTTCTCATCGGCCATGGCATAGTATCTTGGTGGGTCGGAGCACAGCTTATAGGAGAGGGTGCTGCCTTCCTTGTCGGCCTCTTGGTCTTGGTAGTATTTCAAGCGAGATTCCATCTTCTTCTTGAAGATTTCCAGGTTCATGGTCTGGGAATCAAAGATTTCCTCATACACCTCATCCTTGATGTTCCAAGTGTCCGTAACTGTCATATATACGCAGAAATGCTTACCTCTTTCGTGCTTGGAATGCGAAAAGGTTCCTCCGCTCTTGTCCCAGATGTAATTATAGGAAACGGTCTGATAGCTGAGGGTTATGGTATGTCCTGGATTCTTTTTCTCGTAATCAGCTTTTTTAGTCGCATTCCATCCTGTCTCACTCTCGGCTGCGCTCTTTAACTGATTGTATTCCGAGGTGGTGAGGGTTGGATAGGGTGGGGCTGTCTTCTTTTGGGAGTTGCACTTGAATGTCCATCCTGGCCAGTTGTAGTTGTTGTTGGTGTTGGTAGGTGGGGACGGCTTGTAGGTGGCGAGGACTTGCGAGCCACTGTTCACCTGGGCTATGTACCATCTTTGGGTGTAATATTGTCCCTGCATCTCCTTGATGTAGTTGCTGATATAGCCTGTGATGTTGTAGTCGTCAACCTTGAAAAGTCTGGCCACGCCGTCGGCATCGGCGGTCTGGATTACTTGCATCAGGATGTTCTCCACGTTTCCTGCTTTCTTGTATTTGTCGTATTGCTCCTTGAAGTTTTTGTAGAGTTCTGCAATCTCCTTTGGCTTCATGTGGAAAATCCTGCCTATCTTGCTTCCTTCTTGCAAGTTGCTGTCGATGGTGTTTCCACCAATGGAGGCCAAGAGGCTACCAAGGTTCTTGAAGTCTTCCTGTATGTCCTCTTTCGTGAGTCCGTCGCCAAAGTCTCCAAGTTTGTCCAACAGATCGCCCCAGTTGGTGTTTGCACCCATCTGTGCTAGGTCGAATATCTTTCGCAGGTCATCGTTGATAAGGAGGAACGTCACATCCTTGAAACTAAGCTTGCCATTGGTGCAAACTAGCTCGAACTGCTTGCAAAGCTGTTCCACGTTCTCGGTGGTCTTGAACAGGTAAGGCCCCCAGTAGATGGCATTTTGGGGTTGCTTCACCATCTTGGAGGCTACGGTTATCAACTTTGGCATGATACCGTCCTTCACGAGGTTGAGGATGCGCTTGTAATAGTAGTTTTCCTCAGACGCAAAAAGGCCAGGGTTACGCATGGCATCCCTGTCCTTCTTCTTGGATAGTAAAATTCCCGCAGTGGCTACGGTGGCACTCTTGTAATGGTCAACGATCTTTTGCAGGTTGCTGGTGTTCATCGCCTCCATCTCTGCCTCCGAAGCGTAAGCTGCGGTCATGGCTGCAGCCGTCACCTTGTCAACGTTCACCGCATGATAGGACAGGGCGAACATCGGCAAGGTGGCTAGCAACAGCATAGTTATTATGGCACTTAATCTACGCATGGTTTTCATTGCTTGTTCTTGTAGTAAAACACTTTCTTTTCCTTCAGTACTTTCTGGGAGAACTCCAGGCTCTTCTTGATGCCGCTGTTGTGCCAGTCGCTCACGAACTGCTCAATGGCATGTTGGTAGTCGGTGGCCATGAGCTTCTTGTAGAGCTTCAAGGCTTCCTTCTCGGCTTTCTCCGTGGTATAGGCCATGTAGCACTCCGGTGGCTCCTCCACTCCAAGAACCTCGCCGTTCTGCCCTCTCTTCAGGAATACTTCCTTGAATGGGCTTCTGCCTTCCTTGTTGTCCAGACGGTTGATGGTGAAGATTTTCTTGCAGTCGTTGTCGGTGAGGGCGAGGGTGGCCTTGATGTCATCGAACTTGTCCTTGAACTTGCTTTGGTCTAGCAACATGAACACGTCGGAGTTGTTGATGATGGCTTCCTTCACGATAGGGGAGGAGGTGATATCTTGTATCTCCTGTGTCACAACACCAACCATCGCCCAGTGCTTTCTGGCGGTCTTATAGAGGTATTTTATATAGTTGGCCATCACTGGGGTGGCGATGGCTTTCCATGCTTCCTCGATAACCAGGCATTTCCTGCCTTTCTTGATTCTCATCTTCTGGGTGAACACATCCATGATGATGAGCACGATGATAGGGAAGAGAACTGGATCGTCCTTCACCTTGTCTATCTCGAAAACGATGAACTTCTCATCAAACAGGCTGCTGTCCAAGTCATTGTTCAGGATATACTCTTGCTCTCCTCCCTTGTAGAAAGGTTTGAGGATGGCGGCGAAGTCATTGATGTTGAACTCGATATGTTGTTGGTGCAGTATCTGAGGAATGCGCTCCAAGGCAAACTCATAGTAGGTGTTGAAGGAGAGTTCCTTTACTTTCAGCTTTTTCTTCTGTCTCTCTATCTTTTCCAGCTTGCGCTCGATGCGCATGAGATAGTTGTTTTCTATCACCTCCGGGGTGAGAAGCATCAGTTTCTTCTTGGCATTCTCTTTTTCACCTTCGGTGGATGCAGCGTCATCGATGACTGCTTGCAACTTCCCCTTCAGGCGTTGCTGTCTGGTGAGGGCTTTGCCATCTTTTGCCTCTGCCGTGGCTGATTCAAAGTCGAAGTCCTCTCCATATTTCTCTTCCAATTCTTGCTCATACTCCTCATACTTGCCGTTGGTCTTGTCTTGGAGAAGGAGGGTGTCCTTCATCTTCTGCCGCTCTTCGTCGGTAAAGCCTTCGAACGGATTGAAGTAGGCTTCGAAATACTCCACGATGGTTTGGTTGATGATGGTGTCCTCTATCTTGGACGGCATCTCCGCTCCCTTGAATATCTGGAAGATGAGACTCTTCAGGAAGTTCTTCTTCTCGCCAAAGTTCTGGTCATACTCCAGCTTGGTAATCTTGAATGGGTTCATGGAGATTGGCTTTTCCTTGCTATAGGAAATATAGGTGCCCTCGAAGTAACTGCACAAGCCTTCGTAACTATCTCCTGTATCTACTATCACGATGTCCGTGTCTTGCTCGTAATACTGGCGCATCACGGTGTTCATGAAGAAGCTCTTGCCACTTCCCGAAGGACCTAGGACGAAGAAGTTACTGTTGTTGGTGTATTTCACCTTTCCTTCCTTACCTGTCGTGTCTATTGGCATTGGCACTCCTTGGCGGTCGGTATAGTAACACTTCAAGGGGGAGTTGTCGCCCTTCGCCTGGTGTTCCTTGTACATCAGGCACAACGCGGCCTCCGAGATGGTGAGGAACTGGTCGTAGTCTTGGTTGAGACGGAAACAGTTGCCAGGGAAACTCGCCACAAACAGCTCCAGCTGGTTGTAGGCTCTCTTGGAGATATGGATGTTATACTTGGCAAAGATGTTCTCTAGGTTGTTGGTGACTTTCTGGAAGTCCTTGTCTGCCTCTATCTTTATCACCAGGTTGTAGTGTGCATATACGAGTTGCTTGCCATTTCTTGCCACCTCGTCTTGAACTGCCTTTATGTCCTCTACGGCTATCAGGTTGGATGGGTTTGGAATGGAAGCGTGACGGTTCTTCTTTTTGTCTAGCTTTGCCATCTCCCTCTTTTGGTTCGGGAAGAAGATGACTTGGTTGTAAATGACAGTATCTACACCTGGGATATGGTCTAGCTCCGACAGCAAGTCCTCTGGCATCACCGAGTTGTTCACCACGGTGTCGCTGTAGGGGCGTATCATGCCTGGCAAACCTACGTTGTCAACATCCAGCAGGCTATATACTTTTACATGTTGGTCGCCCATGCCGATTTCTTCACTGTCAACCTTGAAGTCGGTCATGCCTGTGGTAGGATTCTTGAAGTCAACGGCAAAGAAGCGGTCGGCAAACTCCTGACACTCCCTTGCGCCAAGGAAGCGGCATGTGATTCCACCACTCTTCAATCGGTCGGCTACTTTCTGTATCTTTACGTTGAAATCTCTCCACTTGTTGTTGTCGTAGGCTTTCAGTCCGCCGCTCTTGCCCTTCTGGGTAATGGTGAGATAGGTGGTTGCCTCTGTGTAGCTTCTTCCGTTGAAAAAGCGGAAGTAGGCATCTGAGAGGAAACGCTTCTTGGCATCCTTGTTCTTGCCCTTGATGCTGCTCATGTCGAACAGTTTGCGCACAAAGATGTCTTGCTTGTGGATGGCATAGCCATCTCCAAGCACTTGCATCACTGATGCCATGAGTGATGTGAACTCGTAATAGCTATCGGTGTCGGCGGAATATTTCCTTACTGGATTCTCCATCTTCAGAACGGCGGAGTAGTCGCCTTTCTTGGTATATACCACGCCGATGCCATCCACTTCCTCTATGCTGAAATAAATATCCTCGAAGATCTTGGCTCTCTTTCCTCCAGTGCCGAACGCACCTACGGAAATAGCCATACCTACGAGGATGGAAATGAAAACGACCGAAACGAAAAGTAAAATCATATCTATGAATTTATTAAATGATAAACTTGCTCATCTTTTCTGATGTTCCGCAAGATGGGCAAGGATGAAAACACCCACAGGGGAGTGCTTGGAATGCAAGCCCTTGTGCTGCTTGATGAATATCATCGCTCCTCCAAAGCCTACGATGGATGTAATCAAGACAAGGCCTACTAGAAAACCGAAGGCAACGTAACCGATGAGAAAACTTAAAATGCCTCCTCCAACGGTTCCTGCAGCCCAATATATGTACCTACCCCTTAAACCCATAAATTCAAGGGGCTTTTGGAGTCCCTTGAATACTGGATAGTCAGGATATTGCTCTTGACTCTCATTTGCCATAATTTATTGATGACGATTAGTTGGTTACACCAAAGAACAATGGCAATGCCTGGGCAGCTGCCACAAGGAAGATACATGCGCCCACGGTCATCATAATCTTCTTCTTGATGTCGTTCTCCTCATTGTTCATGGCAATGTAGATGGAGATGGCTCCAACCACGGCAACGACACCTGCAATGGCATAGCAGAGCTTCACCACTACTGGAACATACTTGGCAATCTCGGTGGTCACCGTTCCCAAGGCTGTTGTTCCTGCCGAATAGTCACCTGCGGTGTTCTGGGCAAACATTCCCAGGGTAAAGACAAAGAGGAGAGTGAACACCATGGCTACTCTTGGGTTGCCAACTGGAGCCTTTGTGCCCTTGGTTGCAGAGCACACAAAGTCCTTTGCGCTTACTGCGTTTTTCAAAATGCTAATTTTCATAAATACTTTTTTATTTTGATTGTTATTATTGATAATTCTATTTAACCAAAGTTGAATCCGAAGAATGCTGGCATCACGATGGTTGCACCTATCATGAAGAGGCAACTGCCTACAAGCACCATCACACTCTTGGTGAAGCCTTCCTCTCCTGCTTGCAACTTGATGTAGATGCTGGTAGCACTGTAGATGGACAGGACGGCTGCAATGGCATATAGTAGCTGAACAGTCAAACTGCACATGGCAACGACATATACTACCATGTCATAGAGCTTTCCTGAGCTTCCGCTGTAATCGGTTGTACCACAGGAGGCGGAGGCCGTAAGGCATATTGCCGTGAATAGAAAGGCTAGAAAATACCTTTTCTTCATTATCTTTCTCATATGCTCATCCTTTCTGCCATATCATCGCCTTCGGCAACCAACAAGGCTAGGCGTTTGTCGTCATAGTCTGCGGCTGCTATCTCATCCTCGCTCTCGGCAACTACCTTCACCATCTCAACCTTGGCTGCCACAGCCTTGGCATATAGCTCGGAGTCTTCCGTTGCCATAATCTTGGAGGCTATGTCCTCGCCGCTTTCCTCTGGCGAGATGGAAGACTCTTGGACGGTGGCTTCCGATGGGGTGGTTTCTTGTATCGCCGAAGAGGTGTCTGGCAAGGCTTCCTTTTCCTTGATGAAGGTTGGTTCCTCGACAAACGCTTCTTGTGAGGAATTGCCAACGGCAAACACCTCTACGTCTTTCTTTTTCTTACCTTTGTCGCCTACAGTGTCCATGGCCATTATAACGGCATAATAGACGATATAGACAAATGTCAATATTGCTGCGAATATCCAAAATGCTCCCATTGTCTTGATTTTGTTTTGTTAAAAATTCGGGTGCAAAGGAACTACTTTTTTGCAATATAGGGGCGAAAATCACGATATACCTTTTTATTTAACATATTTTTTTTCTAATAACTCTCTTTCTCTTTGCTGATAATCAATAAGTTATAGCTAGCTTGTATTTTTCTTGTATCTAATTTTTTATTTTCGTCCCTTTTGTTCGACCTCATCTTTTATTTGCAAGTAGCGGCGTTGCTCGATGTCCCCCTTGCTTTTTCCTGTGCAAAGTTATGGCAGCCCTGCCAGATGCCAAGTACCAGGAGAGGACTCCTTATTTGGCTAAAACTTTTCTGGAAGCCTTCCGCAAATATTGCATATTTGGGTATTCCAGAAAAGTTTCTACCAAATTCCTTGGCGTTCTGACTTCGCTGGGCTGCCATCCTTTCTGCACGTAAAAAGGCTACAGGGGACGACGGACACGCCGGAGTATGATAAAAAAAATATCGGATCGAACGGAACGAAAAGCTGTAAAGGCTAGAGGATTCCAGAAATCCGAAGTATAAATTCATTTATGTTGAACCAATAAAATAGAATGATTATGACAGGACTTGCATTAAGAGTGAGTGTTCCTAAGTGGAACGTTGAGAGTGAGCTTGGTTACAAACCAATCACTACTTTTTGGGAGGATTTCTCCATCGCTGATAAGTTCGGCAATGAGGCTGTAAATGATACGTTCAAGCGTGCTTTCACTGAGTGGAAAGGCAACTATGCCTATCTTACGGAAATGGTGATGGTGTTGAACCATAAGATTTGGCAATGGTATAAGAAGAACATTCTTCTTGCCAAACTCTACAACCAGTTGTATGATATGGCTGCTGAGTATGCCGAGAACAACTTGAAAGGGGAGGAACTTGATTATTATTATAGTATCACTGACTAACAAAGGTAACGGAGAGGCTAACCACCTCTCCATAACGTAACAAAATATGGAATACATAGATTTTACTGCACAGAGACTTCATTTGCATAATAACTGCAAAAGGGCTATCGTTGATTTGATGAAAGAGGCGGAGGTGGAGGAAATAGACCTCCTTCACAAGGAAAATGTCTTTGGAGCGGCTTGGCTCATAAGATATTTCTATGGTGACACTACGATGGAAGAGGTTCAGGTCACCAAGATAAAACTCGATGGGGAGGCTCTTCTTTACAAAGGGAGAAACACCGAAGGAGAAACGGATGACGAGTGGCAAAAACTCGAAATCTCCGATAACGTGATTTCTGCCACTATTGATTCTGTCTATGAGGCTGTTTGGCTGAGATTGAAAAAGTAACCTAAAATTTGAGAAGAGCTATTTTTACTGTTACTAAGTGTTAAATTTTCGTGTATATAACAAGAAAGTTAGGAAAAAGTTTACAGATATTAGAACTTTTCCCTAACTTTGCAAAAAAATAATGTCACATGAAAGAAAAGCCAAAATTTACAATTCTCTATACAGAGGAAGCTATGAGCTTTTTGCATTTTGGGATAAGGATAAAGAGGCGTTCGTGGTAGCCACTCACGGCATTGTTAAAAAGACACAGAAAACTCCTCTCAAAGAGATATTAAAGGCAGAAGAAATTAGAAAGGAATATTTTAATAATAAAATAAGTATGGAACAGATGAAACTTTATACTCATGATGAAATGATGGATAGCGTCATTGGTAAGAAAGGTACACCAAGAAGAGACAAATTGGATGCTGATTTGAAAACATTCTTGATGGGGGAAGCTATCAAGAAAGCAAGGGAAGAGAGACACTTGACCCAAGAACAACTTGGTAATTTGATTGGAGTGAAAAAATCTCAAGTCTCACGGATGGAAAGGGGGGCAAATCTTTCATTCTCTACAATGGCTAGAGTTTTTAAGGCAATGAATATTTCTGCGTATTTTAGTATGCCTGGTATTGGAAAGGTTGCCTTGTGGTAAGGTAAAAACGGATGGCTTCTACCTTTGTGTGTGGAAGCCATCCGTTTTATCTATGTAGCACAGACCTTATTATCAAGACCTGGGCGTTGATGTAATGATTGCCTTCCTCCGTGAGCTGATGACGAAGATAGGCTTCCGTGCAGCCTATTTCCTTGGATGTGAACATCTTGAAGATGGCGGTCACACTCCCAAAATAGTAGTTCTTGTGTCCACTGAAGAAGTGGACATGGATTATTTTTGTTTTCTTTTTATTCATGTCATTTAATTTTTAATGTTCCATATGCCTGTTATATGGTAGGTTTCTGATAATTCGCTTATCGTATAATTAAAGACTCATTCCGCTCTTCACAGAGAAGAATGAGCCAATTCAAGTTTAAATTTTTACTATTGTTTTGTTCTTTTCTTGATATGAATGTAATTTCTTATAGCTTGTATTTATGTCTTAGATAGCTCTCTACAGCCTCGATAATGGCATCCTTATATATAACTTTCTTGTTTTTGTCCAAGAGATAGGTACTAGGAATGGCTGGAATGTTATACCTTTCTCGGTCGATGTCCCTTGCATATCTTGCCACTATCCAGTTATAAGGGTATATTCCCTTGTTCTTGTTCCAAGAGGTTAGAGACTCATCTGGATAAAGGGCAAGGATTGCTAGTTCTCCTCTAGCCACCAGGTGGGCGAGGGTGGGGCTATCTCCTGCTAGGATGTTATACACTCGTTTACAATCGTGACAATCGGGATTGTTGAAATAAATGAGCGTGTAGTTGGCTTTTATGCTCTTTAATGTGCCTGTTGTTCCTTCTCTTGTTATATATGTGAAATCGTTGGCTATTGTGCCAACTCTGTTCTTCAGGGCGTTACGTAGTTGGAAACTGTAACGTTCCTTGTAGGCTTCGTCAATTTTCCCTTCTTTTATCGCATACTCCAAGAAGGGAATGTAACATTCTTCGTTCCTCAGCGGTGAATTTGGGTCGGCAAGATGTTTCTCTGCCAATTCCATGAAACCGAGAAACATTTCCTTGCTCCCTTGCTTGGAACGTGACAGCAATGTGTCTATCTGCTGTTTTCTCTCTGTCTTGCTGGAAAATATGAGGTCGCCACAGAAATCCTTGAACTTGGCTTCTGTTACTCCAGGATTGTTTGTCATTGCCTTGTTGGAAAAGTCGAAGCCCTCCCAAAAGGAAACGAAACTTGCCGCAGGATTTGGCTTGGTGACAGGTTTCGAGCTGCATCCAAGCATCAAAATGCTGATGATGAGAAATGCTATTTGTTTCATATATGTCTTTATATTTATGCTGTTAATATTCTATTCAAGTCATGGGCTATCTCGCACCTTTCTCTTCTCTTGTTGGTGGATCGCTTATATGGGATGGACTTTTTGTAACCACTTGCGAAATAGAGGTGCTTGAATACTGCGGAACCTGTGAGGCTCTTGTGTATTATCTTATAGCTCTTGTAATGTCCAAGATAGCCGAGATAAGAGTTGAGTGAGGCTCGGATTGCCTCCAACTGTCCTATGGTCAACTCGTCTCTTGTTGAGAACGAGATGATTTTCTTGGCTTTGCTCCTGAAGTTGTTTACGCTTCTTGGTATGGCATATTTTCTGTATGGCTTGACGAAAGCACCCAGAAATGCAACGCCATGGGTATAGGGTTGCAAGTATATCTTCTTGGGATGAAGTGTCAATCCTAACCTTTCCTTCAGAAATGTTCTTATCTCTGGTATCAGGCTCTTTAGGTATGCCTTGGATGGATGTACTACATAGAAGTCATCCACATACCTTCCGTAGTGCCTTATCTTGAATCTTCTTTTTATCATGTTGTCAAACTCGTTCAGATAGATATTGCTGAAGAGTTGACTGGTGAGGTCGCCGATAGGCAATCCGATGCCCTTTGGCTGGCAAAACAAGCTCTTGGACGCTGGCAACAGCATCCATTCCTTCTTGTTGCCCATCACCTCGCAGTCCAGTGTGTGGTCTTTGAAGATGATGCTTTCTACAAGGAAGAGAATAAACTCCGGATTCTTTCCAGGGATGTTACAGTTCTTGCCTTTCTCTTCCCATTGCTTCATGAGTTTGTTGTAAATAATACCGTAGAGGATGTTCTTGTTGATGCTCATGAAATAGCCTTGAATGTCCAGTTTGAGGATATAGGCTGTATGTGTATAGTTGTTGGTGCTGCCCACGTTGCTCATGCTACCGTCGTCGCTGTTGCGATAACCAGCAGCAGGGTTGATGTAACCACTCGTTAAATTCACGATGGAATGCTACGGTAGCAAGCCAACATGAAGATTGGACTTCTCATCCGTCATACCCTATGACTACGCCCTTTGGCTTTTCTCTTTCGCTAGTGGCGCATCATTTACGCCATAGGAGGGTTACTGAATTTACATAACACGCTCTCGATGGCACTGTGAGGTTGCCATCCGAGACTCTGGTTGATGCTTGGAGCTTTCTCCATGTCCTTCATTTACAGTTTTTGTTATGACTATTGTTTATTGTTACTGTTGTTGTCTTCCTTCTTACTCTCTTTTTCCTTTCTACGTTCTGACTTTTCCCAACCTGAGAGCTGCTTGGATATGTTCTCCTGCATTTCTGCAAGAAGTCCATATTGATTGAGGTGGAGCTGTTTCAAGTCTTTGGCGACTCGAATCTGCAGTCTTACTTTTATCAGCTTTACTCTACAGGAGGAGAGAAAGGCTACTTTCTTCTTCGAGGCATTGGCTTGATAGATAAGCTGAAGGATTTCTATCACTTCTTTCTTCAATTCCTCGCCTAGAGTATATCTAATGTCTCTGCTCCAGTGTTGGCTGACCATGTAGATACGCAAGAGAAGGTCGTAAGTGGCCTTGAACACAGGAAGCTCGTCATACTTCGCCATTGATTTTCTTCTTTAAGTCAACCAGGAACATCATGCAGTCCATGGGTGTCTTGCTCTCAATATTGAAGCTGCGAACTTTGTTGATGATATACTCATCAGTTGGACTTGTTCCCTTGGGTAGCATCAGGTTTGCACCTTTGTTGTTGCTAACAGTTGTCTCGATGGAATTTTTCCACTCCTCAAAAGTCATTTGAGGCAGAAAGTCCACTGGTTCAATGGTGCAAGTGTTCTCGTCCTTTGAGATGAGACGGAACGAATCTTGATGTGTGTCGAGAGAAGTCAAAGGGAATCCTATATGTATCATCTCGGTAGATGTTTCCTTGAAACGCTGTTTCTTGGGCTTGCATTTCAGGATGCCGAAGACGAACCTATAGGCGGAATATTCATACGCCTTCCAAAAGATGCCTTCCTTATATAGATGGATGGTAGTGGATTGCGCATCCTCACGTTCTAATATTTCCTGTTTTGTCATAATTTGAACTGTAATTTTATATTTTTGAAAATCGGCCGCCACAGGCGGCATTGAAAGGATGGGCTTTTAATGCCCATCCTAAATGAATCAAATAAATCAAATGAATCAAAGGTCGGAAACAAGTTCCTCCTTATTCTTGGACACAGCGCACGGAGAAACCGTAAGCTCGATTGTTGTATTTCGCAGGATTCACGCTGCCACTGAAGAAGAACAAGCTGTAACCGTCATTCTCGCTGTACGGCGATGCACTCCAATAGTAGCCGCCGCCGCCCACGCTGCTCATGTAACCGTCGACGCTGCCGAGACAACCAGCAGCAGGGAACCAATTGCCGTTATAGGTATGACCAGAATTTGTTGCATCCCAAGTGAATGTCGTGGTTGAGAAGTTGCTATATTCAGCCTTGGTTGGCAATCTCCATCCCTCTGGGCATGGGTCAAAGAAAGTCTTGCCGTCACTCTCTGAAATGTCGTTCCAGTTCTTTAATGTGTAGTTGTTAGGCGAAGCCCAATCGTTGTTACCACTACCATAGGTATAGAATGTTGCAGGAGTTTGTACAGCTTTGGCAAATGTCACCTTACCTGTAGCAATGGTAACACCAGTAATTTTTGATGTACCATTAATGTCATAAATCCCTGTTGAGCCAACGAATGGGTCTTTTCTTCCGAACTGATAGTACAAACCACGTGTTTTCGCACCATCGGTTGCAGTCGCAGACTCTGCACCAAGGTTTCTGTCCATGAAACCTGCTACAAGCTGTGGCTCGTCGGTAAGCCACAAGTGCCAACTCCAGAGGTAATTGCTCTCGCCCTTCTTCTTGATACCTACAACAACGTTGCCTTTTACGTTGGCAGCAGCCTTTACGTAAAGTGGAGTAGTTCCTTTTCCTTCGAAAGTGTCACCACTCTTAACAACACCTGATTTGCTGCAAAAATTGATGGCACGTGAAGGGATGTCCTGCCAGATAACCTCGGCAGTCCATGATGTTCCTGCCACGATAGGGGTAGTCTGGTCACCTACTGCTGAAGACCAGAAAGCATTAATCTTGTCGGCAATGTTAATGCCATAGGCCTTTGTTGACGTTGGGTCGATAATTAGTGAGTTGGCTACACTGGGACGAGTAGGGACAACACCTGAAGGATCGAGGGCTTCTGCAACCTCTTCCCATGGGGTGACATCGACATTGAGGTTGATGGCTGTTCCGGAAATTACTGGTTTTCCGTCCTCGTCCTGACCTGCACCAGAAGTGAAGTCGAGGGTGTAGGCGTAACGCTTGCCCATCTCCCAGTTGGTATCAATACCTACATACACCCAGTCATCCTTCTGAATATAACCGCCCTGCAAGGTAATCTTTACCTTTACGGCGATATATGCCTTATCGGAGGCCTTTGCCGCCTTTGACAACTGCTGTGGAAGAATCATAAATGGTACATTGGTCGCATCCAATGTTGAGACATCGCTTCCAAGTGTCACCGGGGTTGTCCAAGTTGTTGTGTAGTCTGTGACGTCGGAAACATCACTCGAAAGTGTCCAAGAGGCTGCTGCGTCTGAGGTGGAAGGGAATGTGAAAGTACCCTTCTTGATGACATTGCCAATCTTCACACCTGTTACATCTACGGTGTAGGCAGTGTTCTCGTTCTTTGCTGCAATGGTCACCTCGGATAATGCGTGCTGGAAATCAATATCTATACCTGTCGTTCCATTGGCTTTGTTGTTGCCTGTTGATTTTGCATACACGAAATCCTTCTGGTCGGCAGCGGCTGTGTTTGGAACGAAGTCGGTGAGTGTCTGGGCATCTTTGTCCAACTTGAATGTTCCTGCCTGTCCTGGCTGCTCTGGTGCATACGCATAGAAGTGTAAGTTGCCCTCCACTGGCCAGTAGAATGTACCAGCGTCGGTGTTCCATACGCTACCATCGGTAGAGGTGTATTTCACATCTTTCATGTAGTTGGTCTCACCATCTTGGAATGCGTTCATGGTGAACGAACCAAGGTTGGTGATGGTGGTCTCTACTGCACGAGATTTTACTGCTTTACCTTTTGCTGCCGCAAAAGTAGAAATAGGCTGACCGCCTAATCCAACGCTAGGATTAATCGGGTTTTGGGAGAACTTGGCTGTCTGCAAGTCATCCTGTGAGCACGATGTAGCCAATACCAAAGAGGCTAAGGCTACGCAAAACATACTTTTTTTGAACATAAATTTAAATTTTTGAATGAATAATACTTATATCTTGTTTATGAATATTACATAACGATTGGTATCTCTATGATGTTCCAGTCGCTAACGCCTGGGGTAAAACCGCTATTGCCGCCTATATTGGTTGGCACAGGGAGTTTGTCCAGAACGATTTCTACCTCATAAGGGTTGGGGGCTTCCTTGATTTGCTTGGTAACATCATAGATGTAGCACCACTTTGTGCCATCCTTTAACACGGTATATATAACCAAATAGTTGGCGGCATCCTCTGATGGGCTGTTCCCATAGCATCGAAGCTGTCCTTCCAAAGTGCTTTCGTTTGTTGTGCCAACCGCAAATGGAATGGTGACCTTTGCCGCTGTCTTTTCTCCAGTGGAAAGGTTGATGCCTCCAGCAAGGTCTGAGATGGAACCGGCAATGGAGGATGAGAGGTTTTGCTGGTTATCGATGTTCATTATCTTCAACCTATAGGTGCAAAATCTTCGCTTTGGACTAAGCGTTATCTTACATGTGTCACCTCTGTCGTTCTCTTCCAGTGATATTAGAATGTCTTTCTCAGAAGCACTGGAATAGATGCTGTCGGCTTCCATCGACATTCTTTCTCCCTCGGTTCCCTTTGCTCTTGGCAAAAGACTGGCTGATATTCCGATTCTATCTATAGCCCCGGCATCCTTGGAGCTTGCCTCAATGCTGTTTGTGCTGATATTATAGCGAAAACTTGTGTTTCTAGCATCGGAATTGAATCCCAATGCCGTGTAACTTACGCCAACTAGGGCTTGGGCTATGCCGCCGTTTTTTCCGATGAATTCCCTTTTGAGAGTCCTTTCGCCTTCTTCCCTTGGGAAAAGGTAAAAGCACATGGATGCTGGGTTGGCATTTGGGTATTGCTCCCAATCGAAAGTGACTTTTACGTTGGAGGCATGGTTGTGGTCATAACATAGATCTTTCTGCTCGCAACTGCTGAGTAGCCAGATTCCTATGGTCTGGAAGAAGAGGTACCACATCGCCGTCCTTACTTTCAAGATGATTTTGGAAGGATTGATATTCGTCATTTCATGCCTCCTTTCTCCGTTCTATAGTTCTTACCTATCTGGAATGCTAGGGTGATGTCTGCTTTCACAGGACCGAAATATCTCCTGTTCCTGTTCTCTTGCCATACATAGTGGGTATCTATCGGGTCATACACCTTGTATGTTCCTCCAAAATAACCTAAGGCCATGCCCAAGTCCAAGCTAACCCTTGGACTGATGGGAAATGTGTAGCCGTATTCAGCTCCTATCGTATAGGAGAAATCTGACATGTTGCCTCGTTTTCCGAACTCCACATCATACATTCCCATCTGACTCACAGCTCCAAGATGATGGCCTGTGAGATGGCTTTTTAATGCTTGGCTTCCAAAATACTTTCTTATATCTATTTCTCCTCCATAACTGCGCCAGTATCTATGGCATGGATTGGTCTTCCACCAGGTGTACCAATAGCCTAGCCCTGCCGACCAGTTCCTTCCCAAGTGCATTTCTGCTGAAATATTGGGAACCACAAATGCGTCATACAATAGATTGGTCTTCAATTTCCAAAGGATGGGATTCTTACAATTTGCTTTTGCATGGCATGTGTCCACACTTCGCTTTCCTATGAAATGGATGTCTTGTGCCGCAATCCTGCTTGTGCATGGAAATGCCAACAAGAGGAGGAATAGTATTTTTCTCATTTTACGTTTCTTTATTTTAAGGAGACTCCTTCTTTAATGGGATTCTACCTATGATTTCAAAATTCGGGTACAAAGGAACTGCTTTTTTGCAATATAGGCGCGAAAATCACGATATACCTTTTTATTTAACATATTCTTTTTCTAATAACTCTCTTTCTCTTTGCTGATAATCAATAAGTTATAGCTAGCTTGTATTTTTCTTGTATCTAATTTTTTATTTTCGTCCCTTTTGTTCGACCTCACTTTTTTATTGAAGCGGTAGCGTGCCATCTGCCTCCCTTGCTTTTTCCTGTGCAAAGTTATGGGGCCTGTCAGGCGCACCACACAGAATCCTAACTGCTTGAATATGAGTAGTTAGGATTTTTTCTTTTCTATTTTTGGCAACATATTTCAATGCTAATCTATAGTGACCGCCAAAAGCAAGGTATCATTTCACATACTTTCACACTATTTCTTGCGATTGTAACTACTCAGCACCCCTATGGGCATGAGTAATCGTCTTACTGTTGTACTACAGCAAGAATTGCATTGAATTTAGAATTTCCGTTCTTCATAGCAGTTTCAGCAATGGAGTGCAACTTGGCAAAATCATCGGCACCGCTGTCTGTTCGGAAGCAACCGCTGACTTTCTGCTTTATCTTGATTTTCCTAACTCCCCGCTCACTGGCATTGTTATCGTATGGCACACTTGGATTGGAGAGAAAGGTGAACAGGTCGTCTTTGACCTTAAGGATACCTCTCTTGAATTTCTCAAACTCGTTATCTAAATGCGTGAGGCTTTCACCCAAGAGGTTCTTCATCTTTGTCTTCAGTACCTTTATCTTTCTAGAGGTAATGTTGTCCTCTCTTCTGAGATTTATAGAGTGTTCTATCAGATGGATGAATCTCCGTGACCAGTTCTGGTTTGGATCCAGTTCGTTCAGATACTCTGCATTCCTAAGAAGATGAGCCAGGCAGACCTGATGGTCCTTAACATTCATCTTGAAGTAGCTCTGATGTCTGTCAGTCACAAGTGTCGAATAGGGAAGTCCCTTTGGAAACTTGGAATCTATGGCCTTCTGACCTCGCGATTCGGACTGGAACACGTATGTAAGCAGGTCGTTCTGGAATATCCAGTTCCAATGCAGATGCTTTCCTACCGCAGCACCAGTTTCATCGGCTCCTACGACAGACGCAGTTTCCAGCCTCTTGCGTATTTCCTCATATGCACAGTCTGCCTTGCCGCTATTCTCTTTGAGTATGTTCTGCACTGTACCCTCACTTATATTCTGGCCGGACAGGTCGGATATAAGTTCTGCAATCCTTTTGAACGGAATACACTGCACTACATTAAGGTATGTCACCAGTGCACGGAGGTTGTCACCATACTTGATACGACAGTTGGGAGCTTCGCAGTTGTTTACGCAACCGCATTCACAGACCTTCTCGTAATACTGTTCCTCGCAGGTCTCTACGACCACCTTGATATCAACAATTTGTGTCTTACGGATCTTCTGGCATGGTATATCAATCAAGAGCCGACCACAGCATTTACAATAGACGGGTTCGTGCTTTACAATTACGTCTGGTTCTGCTATAGTCTGCAGTGTGTGCCCCTTGTGGCCAGGCTGTCCGCCGCTCGGCTTTCCGCTTGGCTTGCGAAGAGACTTTGTCCTGCGCAGCTCACGGGAAGCGATACTTTCTTGGGATGGAGGGATACTGCTGTTACTGCTGTTTTTCTCGGGCTTTCCTGGTGTACTTGATGTATCGTCATCAGCTCCCTCGAGTTCCTTGATGCGCTCTTTAGCAACGGCAAGTTCTGCCTTTGTGGAAGCAAGTTCTGTCTTTAGATTATGTATCTCCACGTCCTTCTGGTTAATGACACGGTTGAGGCGTCCGATCTCCTCAGTCTTCTCGGAGTCGGACTTCTCAAGTTTGCGCAGACGCTGGTTTATCTGGCGCAAAACAACATCTATGTCAGTACAGTCGCTTGCCATTTTTTGGTGCAAAGATAAGCATTTTTCTCCACATGGCAAAATCACGATTTACATCCCTTAACGCAGACTTTTGACTTACGGGGAATGCAAAAAACGCATCTCCTGGCAGATAATCTGTTGAAGGGCGATAATAGACAAAGGAGACATGTTGGAGGCATCATCGGAAAAGAACTCGTTAAATGAACTGTTTTAAACAGCCTACGTCCTCATCGACTCAATCATTAAAAAGTTTGTAATGATGAAGAAAATAAGCAAAATCAAGTTTATGCTTTATTAACGAGAAGTTTTCTATAGGGGTGCTGAGTAGTTACGTCGTATCATCCTTTATGGCAAAGTCCAATTGTTCATATACTACAGTATTGACAGAACTACTGAGTTGTTTTAACTTGTCATTTACTGGTATCTTTCGATGGGCTTGCCAATAGAACGTAACTTCATCTTGCACTATCGCTTTCAACACCATTTTTTGTGCACGGCTAAGTTTCTTGAAGGTCTTGGTTTCTCGTTCTTCGTTGTTGCCATATAAAACGGAAGCGACATATTCATCGGCATCAAAAATCTCAAATTCATTGCCCCCGAAAGGCAAGTCCAAAATCTTCTTGTTGCCTTTCTTCATCTCACCCATGCACTCCTTACAGATGTGTTGGGCATGACCTTTCCCCGAAAATGACTCGTTCGACTTGTATTCACCACAAACCTTACAGTAATGTCCTCTATGTTTCTTCTTTGCCATATCTCTTATCGTTTCAAGGATTATGCAACTGTATTAGTATGCAGGATGCATCATCTTCTAAGTCTTCTATACGACTTGGCAATTTATTTTCTATTATAACAGAATCTAGGCAATCCTTGGCTTGATAGAATCCATCTGTACATAAGAACAACAAATCCATGTCTGATATTTTCGTTTCTTGAATGGATATAGGGTAGCGGAAACCTCTTCCATTCACACAACGAGTCAGAAAAGTACAATTATCACCTTGCTTCAGGTGGTCTTCAGTAAGTAAATGTATACCTTTTTCTTTTTTGTAATATAGACGGACATTTCCTTGCCATGCATAATAGGCAGTATCATCTTTTATGTATAAGACGGTAACTGCTGCTCCCATTTTACAACTAAGAGCCTTGCATTTATCTGCAACTGCAATATCAGCTTGCTCAAAAGCCTTGGCAAATAGCTCTCTTTTATCCCCAGAATTATGTTCGGCCAATATTTTATAAATACTTTGTGCAACAGTGACTGCTGCAATCTCACCATATTGCAAGCCACCCATACCATCGGCAAGGATAGCGATGCAACTCCCATCTTGTAATTGTTTGCAAAAGATAAAATCTTGGTTTGTATCACATAAGCCTTTTTGACTACAATATTTTATATCTATCATTATAAATCCCTTTCTTCTGCAGCAGAGCGAAACACTTCAGAAATGACTTGCCATGTTCTCCTTACTTGGTCATAATTCAAACCCGATTGTGAATTGAGAATTTGGCTTATCAAATAGCTTCTCTCTTCCAACTGCAATTCCTCATCAATTTTGTCTGCATAATATGCAAGTTGATCTCGGTTCAATAACTTTGCCAAATCGTTTGCCAGCCAATAGCCACCAGCCACATATTCGTCAAAATCTTCCCAATCATACACTTCCATATACGTTTCTCGATTCAAGTTTGCCATAAAGTAGTTATCCAATATGAACGACATATCCTCTGCATCCTTGTTTGTGGTTAGATGTCTATCCATCCAAGCATTGAACTTTAGCAAGAATAATCCATGCAAAGAAGCTATCTTTACAGTGAATCTGTCATCAATACTAACCGTTATCGCATCAGAAAGCACTTCGTCAAACCCTTTTATGGACATGGCAATCGTTTCTTCGGGTGGCCAATAGATGTTGTCATCTTCCTTGGCGACATATCCGTATGGAACAACATCTATCTCATAGTCACCATAATAGAAGCGTTGGTGTTTTGCCTTGTCTTTCTCGAAACCATCCGCAATCAAACTATTTTTGATTTTGTCAAATTCTTGCCAGTTTGGAACAGCTATAGCCAAATCCAAATCTCTTGTCTTTCTACGTGATGACGTGTTCAGCATCTGCTGAATGATTATATCTCTGGCGGTGGCTCCTATGATAAAGAAGTCATGATTCATTTTACGGAAGCTATCTGCAAGCTTCTCCAACAAGTCCACGAGGAATGGATTGTTTATCTTTTCACTCGAAATCTTTAAGCTCATTCCTTAATATGCGTTGCGCAGCCTCCAAGCAGCGACTGTTGCCACTACCCATCAAGTCTGCATAGATTAATATAGCAGGAACTGTTCTGTTGTCAGTTTCCCAATTCCAAAATTTGTTGTACAGATGAATTTCCCCATTTGCATCTTGCTTGACGACACCTGTTCGTATAAGATGTGCTGCAGGTATTTCCGTGTATATGTCGAAAAGTCCTGGTTGTAAGTAGCCATCCGTCAAGTTTGCGGCTGGTTCTCCTCCCCATGACATACCCTTTGGCAATGCAATGTTTTTCCACTCATTTCTATTCTCTTCTGTTCTAAATGCCATTGTGCCTACCAACAATTTGGGTTTCAATACTTCATTGTAATTGCTAACCCATAAGTCAAGCAGTTGCTTCTTGTCTTTTATTATGCGCCCGTTTTTAGTGTCACAAACAAAACCACGTCTTGCAAGTTCATCCAAAACGTTTTTCACGCTTCCCAAAGATACACCAATTTGCTCTTTTATCTCTCGATAAGGCTTCTTTATATTGTCTGCATTTTGCAACAGATAAAACACGACCTTCAATCCTGCATCTTGAAACACAGGATAGATTTTCACCCTGGACTCTGTTTTTTTCCTTCCTTGATTAAATATTTGAAAAATCAAGTTTCCTGCCTTTGTATATCTGACAAGGCAGTTTCCTGCACAGTCCAGATAGTTGATACCTCTGTTTGCCAATTCTGTTGATACTTGTGGCGTGACGTATTGCGTAACAAGCAAGATTTGCTGCTTGTCATTGTTCATTGTTTGCATAGTCGCTAATGTCGGATTTAATGTAGCCTTGGTTATGTTTTCCCTTACATGACACAAAAAATCTACATTCATAATCTTAACAGTGACATCATTTTCATTGGTACAATTTCCTTTGACGGCTGTTGTTGACACAACATCCCCCACAGGAAGGCTTGCTTTAAGAGCATCCAATGCTTGGTTTATTATGATATTGTTTGTCATCATTTTATATTATTTGTTCAATATATCGGTTATGTTCAATTTGATTGAACACTGCAAAGATAATGAACAAAACTTAAACAAACGAACTTTTTGTTCTATATTTCATTTTATTCAATACTATTTAACATTGAGCGAAGATTGAGTAACTACTCAGCACCCCTATGGGCATGAGTAGTTACTTGCGATTACACACACCACTTTAGTTTATCCCCATACATAGAGTTTTTCGCCCAAAACTGAAAAAATCACAAAGAAAATACATTTTCCTCCTGAATATATACCCTATTTCCAAAGAAAAATGCTATCTTTGTAGCTGTTTAATATAAATGTGTCCTAAGACAATGCCTTACTTTTTAAGTAGGCTCATTTAGGAACAATAAAGAAGGAAACAATGGAAAAATATATAGAGATATTCAACAAGCTTTGGGAACACTCAGAGAATGAGGTTGTCGAGTTTAAAAAAGCAGAGACCAACTTTGATATCGATGAGTTGGGCAAATACTTCTCCGCTCTTAGCAATGAAGTAAACTTACGTGACCATGAGTTTGCTTGGATTGTATTTGGCGTTTGGGACAAAAAACATCAGATTATCGGTACAACATTCAAGGATGGTGAAGTTGCACTCAACCGTTTGAAGCAAGATATGTCTCAACATACCACCGGCAACCTTATCTTTAGAGATATTGTACCTTTAGATATCGAAGGCAAACGAGTTTTATTATTCCAGATACCAGCATCACCACGCAATATAGTAATGCACTGGAAAGGTGTGGCTTATGGTCGTGATGGCGAAAGTCTGAAACCACTGAACCAGGCAAAACAAGATACTATCCGACAACAGCCACCAATACCCGATTGGACTGCTCAGCTCGTACCAAATGCCACGATCAATGACTTGGATGAATTAGCCGTAGCTACAGCTAAAGTCATGTTCAAAAAAGTTCGTTCGTCAAGTATTCCTGCCGAAGAAATAAATGCGTGGAGTACAGAAGAGTTCTTGGCTAATAGTATGATGATGCGAGAAGGGAAGATCACTCGTGCAGCCATTCTACTATTGGGCAAACCCCTTTCTATTCAAAAGATTCATCCTGCCGTAGCACAAATCACTTGGACATGGGAAGATGAAGAAGGCATCGTACAAGATTATGAGCATTTTACAATACCTTTCATCTTGACCGTAGATAAGGTGTTGAGCAAAATACGTAACAAGACTATGCGTGAGTTGCCAGGTGGAACCCTGTTCCCAGACACCATGAAACAGTATGATGAATACACCATACGAGAGGCATTACATAACGCCATCGCACATCAGGATTACACCTTACAGCAGCGAATTGTTTTTGTAGAAGGTCCTAGTACCTTATATTATGGCAATGGTGGCAGTTTCATTCCAGGAACAATAGAAAATGCCCTGGAGCATAAAGGACCTCAATTTCATTATCGTAACGATTGTTTATGTCGTGGCATGGTTAACTTTAACATGATTGATACAGTGGGACGTGGTATCAAGAAGATTTATACAGAACAACGTAATCGTTTCTTCCCTATGCCAGATTATGAAATAGACAATGAGCATCGTACTGTTGGGGTAACCATCTATGGCAAAATGATTGATGAGAAATATACCAATCTCTTAAAAGCAAATAACTCTTTGTCACTGAAAGAGTGCCTTTGGTTAGACGCAGTACAGAAGCATCATCCTATCACCAAGGAAGCTGCTAAACATCTTCATGAAAAGGGTTTGATAGAAGGTCGTGCACCACACTATACTATATCGCTAAAAGTTGCCAAAATGACTAAGCAGATAGGACACTATACAAAAGAAAATGGTCTTGCAGAAAATAGTATCCAAAAGTTATTGTTACAATTGGCTCATAATGCAGGAAGTATGGGATTCAAACGTCAAGACGTTTATGAGGGACTACAACATGTTTTTCCATCAAGTTTAACTCAGGACGAGAAACTGAGAAAAATAGGAAATCTTCTTCGAAAAATAGCGAAAGAAGGATTTATTACAAAAACTATTAGTGGAAAACAATGGATTATTACAGAAAAAGGTGAACAAGAATTGAATTATTAATTTGTTACATAATTGCGATTGTCAAGTCATAATATGGGCATATTCGGTCGTTTTAAGTCGTTTTAAGTCGTTTTAAGTCGTTATTTGGCTATTTGAGGTCATTCTCGGCTATTTGAGGTCGTCACTTGGGCATAGCTCATGTAACTGGCATGTAACTGAATAAAAGAAGGCTCGTATGGACAATGCTAGTTTTCAAACAGAGTTTATACATAAAAAATAGATAAAATGAATTTATTACAATAGTTGGTTTTGCATATGTTGGTAATAAAATTTTAAAAAGATAAAGTATGGATTCATTGTTGATTTTTATGACAGGCGTTGCAATAATAGCAGCAGGGCTTGCTTTTTGGGTAAACACCAAAATGGGGAAAAAATGGATTGATAGTTTGTAAGGTAAATCCAGAAATCATTAGCGTTTACAATGACAGAATTGGCTATTATTGCTGTTGGTATATTGCTGTGGAGCAATACAAGAGCTGGTAAGAAATGGTTGAAAGAACTTTAAGTGTTTATAGAGGTGGCAAGTTGCATTGCTGCCTCTTAATTTTTCGGCTGCTCCCTCTCGCAGCCAACAGGCGAACCGTTCAGCTTCGCCTGTAAAGCGGTATCGCCGATGGGAGCCTTGGCAAATGTTCCAAATAGTAGCTGTTTGGAACATTTGCGCTTTTCTTATGTCTATGGCTTCGCTTTATTCCCTTTCTCCTGGCTTTCATCCATCCTCGGCTTCACTGAGTTCTCCTGAAAGCCTGAGAAACTGCACTATGATGCCATAGAGCAGCAAGGGAGATAGGCCGAACCTTCATGTGGGGCTTTGGCCACCACACCCCTTGGCGGATGGCATACATGCGAGGAGGACTTTTCTTTCAGGGTAGGCTTGCTTCCGTTTTTGGCGAAGATGGACTTCCTTCCCAT